>Ga0163151_10000450_pt1 | contig 72454 bp, 76 predicted proteins | sample OliLakLV19MP5IB2_FD_145596 | JGI IMG/M metagenome (GOLD analysis project Ga0163151, IMG submission 145596) | Freshwater microbial mat bacterial communities from Lake Vanda, McMurdo Dry Valleys, Antarctica - Oligotrophic Lake LV.19.MP5.IB-2 | ecosystem: Environmental > Aquatic > Freshwater >... | reverse complement strand
GGGCGCGTGATGGCGCGCTACGGGAGATCAAGCTTGGGGAGTTTGGTCCCATGACCCTGGCGGAAGCCCGTAAGGCATTAGGGAGGCTCAAACTTGAACGGGAAAGAGGTGTCGATCCGCAACTGCAGAAACAGCAGGCACGCACAGAAGCGCGGCGGCAGCGTGAAGCCGAGAAACTGGCGAGTTATACGGTGGAGAAACTCGTAGAGGATTTCGTTGCAGAGAAACTGGATGCGCAGAAGAGAGGTGCCGAGGGTGCACGGCTGTTACGCCGTGATCTGCTTCCCAAGCTGGGCGATCGCGCCGCAACCGCATTGACAAGACGTGAACTGCAGGACGAAGTCATCCGACCGATGTTGAAGCGAGCGCCCCGCGGAGGAACGTATCTTCTTTCCCGCATACGTTGCGCCTATGCCCACGCTGCAGAACAAGGGCGCATTCCCGATGATTTTGTGTTTCCGACACTGGGTATCAAGGGCGCACCCCAGGTGCGCAGGAAGCGCGCTTTTACCGATGCCGAGCTCGCGACATTCATGCGGTGGCTGCCACACAGCCCCTACAGCCGTACCGTGCGCGATGCGCTTACCTTGGTGCTGTTCACCGGTTGCCGCTCGGGCGAAGTGGTCGCTGCGCTCTGGCGCGATATCGATCTTGAGCGCGCGGTTTGGACGATCCGCGAGACCAAGAATGGTGAACCCCATGCCGTAATGCTGCCAAGCCAGGCTGTTGAGCTATTAAAGGCGCGCAAAGCGTTGCACGACATCTTTGTTTTTCCCTCACCTATGGGCGGCCGGCATATCGTGCAAAAAGCGCTTGGCCTCGCGCAATACGTGGCGCGTAAGAAAACCAAGGATGGAAAGCGGGCCGATCCAATTGAGGTGGCGTGGACGGTTCATGATTTGCGCCGTACGGCGGCCACGGGCCTGGCGAGGCTCGGCTGCCCGCGCGTCGTGCAGGACCGCATCCTAAACCACGTCGATATCTCGGTAAGCGCCATCTATGACCGGCATCGTTATGACGCCGAGGCACGAGACTGGCTGCAGAAGTGGGCCGATAAGCTGGATGCCCTGCGCGGCAACAATGTCGTCATGCTCCAGGCAAGCATTTCTTCCATGCCTGGAATTCAAGCAGGCGCAGCCGATAGCGGGCAACGTTTCCTTCGTGCAGGTGATGTAAATCGTTGAAGGCCATCGCCACAAACTGGTCCAGATCCGCAGGCGGTACGAGGGGCGCGGCGAGTTCGCGGATAAGCGGTGCCTCAATCGATCTTTCCCCGCGCACGATCTGGCTTACCACCTCGACAAGAGCTTCGCGGTTTCTCAGGCGCAGCGGGTCGGGTTCGGGGAGCGAATCCTTGATCGCCACGTAGCGCTGACATGAGCGTTCGTAAGCCCAGACGAAAACGTCGCGCAGTAGTTCGATGCGATTGAATTCGTACACGCCCAAGGTCCCGTCGACGTAAGCCTGCTCGGGCACGTCCACGAAGGAGAGCGGCGACAGGTTGTGTTTGATGAGCGGGATGTTGGCCCCCAGCCGCGAAACGCGCTTATTGACGTCGAGAAAGGGCTGCAAATAGGGAATGTGCGCCATCACGAAGAAAGCCTGCTCGAACGGATCGCGGATGGCGTTCGCCTTGTCGAGGATGAGCCGGAAGCAATCATCGATCTGCTGGGGAACCGCCAATGGGTAAAAGACACTGCCGCCGATTTCAACGACCGTCGTGCGCAGGCGCCCGGAAGCATCAGAGTCCGTCAGCAGGTTTTCCGACAACAAGGCGTGCAGATTGAAGAAGGTGAACGCGTTGAAGCCGATCTCGTCGGCGTGGCCGACGAGCATCTCGATGGCCGCCTTGTGGTTGAGGATCATCTGCGCCTCGCGTTGATCCTTGCCATCCGCGGCGTGTCCGAATTCGATGAGATTCTGGGTATCGAGGCGGCTGTAGGTGTTGCCTTCAAGCCGGCTTGATGACCACGAAAGGTCGATCATCAGACGGTTCAGAATATCGCGCGCATACGTGCCGGCGGGATGTTCCCTTGCGGGCGAGCGGCCAGATGCATGCAAGTGGCTGCGCACCGAATCGGGCAGGTATGCCGAACGGTTTGGTTCGTAGCCGTCGAGGAATTTGCGGTTGTAGCCGATCGGCTTGCGATCGGTAATCGGGCGGCGCACGAGGTCCCTGACTTGCGTTCCCTGCAGCGACAACGGGACGTAGCTTTCTCCGTGCGCAATGAGCGTGAGTGGTTCAAGGACAACGCGCACGTCGCCGGTGATTGGGACAAGCAGATAGCGGCTGGCACGGCCTTCACCCTGCCTGAGTACGCGGTTGGCCTTGACGAGTTCGCGGAGACGGCGCTGCAGCGTCCGGCGGTCGAAGTCCAAGCCTTCGGTCTTGCAGGCTTGTTCAAGTTCCGCGATGGCCAGCCCGGTTTTGTGGGGAGCCAGCAGAACAGCGATCTTGTCGAGTTCTTGCTGATCAATGCGTTTCGGCATTTTGTGTCGCGATTCTGAGTTTTACGACAGTATAATGGTTTATATGTCGCGTAATAAAGCATTTTGTCGCGAATGCCAGTTTTTGCGACACAACGGGAGCGATTGCCTGGTAGCCGCCACTGATGATTAGATATAGTTATAAAATTACAATAAAATACGAATAATTAATCTTTATCTAATCACTACCCCTGCATGTGATTAGAATACGATGTAATATTCTAAAATAATGGGAAATCCCAAGCATTCTCTAATCAAGCAGCTCCAGACCAGCATTCCACGCGGGGCGCCATTCAACGTGGGTGCGCTCGCGCGCCTGGGCGTCTCCTCGAAGCTTGCGGCCCACTACGCCGCGACAGGTTGGCTGGTGCGGCTGGCGCAGGGCGTGTACGCCTTTCCTGCCGACGAACTGAGCGCGCACGGGACGATAAAGTTTCTTCAGACCCGCGTCGCCGGCCTGCACGTGGCAGGCAAGAGCGCGCTCGCCTTGCATGGCGTGCGCCACAATCTGGCCACGCGCGAGCAGTGGGTGCTCTGGGGCGATGCGCGCTTCGCGCTGCCGGCATGGTTCACCACGCGCTTTCCCGCGCGTTACGTGTCGGCCCGGCTGTTCGATTGGCCGGACGAGGCGTTGCCCGCAAAGACCCTGGCCACGCCACCCGGCGTGACCGACGGATTGCGCGTGTCGGTGCCCGAGCGCGCGCTGCTCGAGTTGCTGTACGACGTGGGCACCCGTCAGGGCTTGGAAGAAGCGCGCAACCTGTTCGAGGGCCTGAGCCATCCGCGTAAGGAGATGCTCGGCCGCCTGCTTGCCTGTTGCACCAGCGTCAAGACGGTGCGGCTCTTCCTGACCTGGGCACGCGAGACAAAGGTGGTGGACGTTGCCGCCCTCCAGCAGCAGTACACCCTGCCGGTCGGCAGCGACAAGCGCTGGATGACCCGCCTGAAAGACGGCACCTTGCTGAGCCTGAAGCCGTATGGATAAAGTCTATGCTGATGCCGTGCGCCTGCTGCTGGCCGCCGCGCCTGAAGTCTTCGCCAACGACATCTTCGCGATGAAGGGCGGCACCGCCATCAACCTTTTTGTGCGCGACATGCCGCGCCTGTCAGTCGACATCGACGTCGTCTACATGCCATGGCAAGTCCCGCGCGAGCAAGCGCTGGCGGCCATCGCGGACGAAATCGAAGCCATCGCCGGGCGGCTCGCCAAACGCGGCATGCGCACACGCAAGGTGGCGAGCAAGGATCTCGGCGATACCAAACCGCTGATCGAGCGCGACGACAATCAGGTGAAGGTCGAAGTCAATGCGGTTTTCCGCGGAACCGTTCTGCCGGTCGAGCGGCGCCGCCTGACGCCGAGGACGGCCGAAATGTTCGGCGCCGAACTCGAACTGCCCGTCCTTGCCATGGCCGAACTCTACGGCAGCAAACTCGTGGCCGCGATGGACCGGCAACATCCCCGCGATCTGTTCGACGCGTGGCAGATGTTCGCCTCAGACGGATTGTCCGACGCGACGGTGGAGTGCTTCGTCACCTACCTGGCCGGTCACAACCGGCCGACGCATGAGGTCCTGTTCGGCAACGACAAAGACATCGCTGACGAATACCGAAGCACCTTCGTCGGCATGACCGCGGATCCGGTCAGCCTTGAGACGCTGCTGGAAACGCGCGCGCGAGTGCGCGCGGAACTGCCGCAACGGTTGACCGGCAGGCAGCGTCAATTCCTGATCGGCCTTGCGCGCGCGCAGCCCGACTGGAGCCTGCTGCAATGTCCGCACGCCGCCGATTTGCCCGCGCTTCGCTGGAAGCTCGCGAACCTGCAGACTTTCAGCAAGCGCCGGCCAGGGGATTTCGAGAGTCAAGCCATGGCGCTGGAAACCAAATTGGGTTGAGGCGGCTTGCCCCGCACGGGCAGGTCGTTAGTTATTACCCGCCTCGGTGATTGGCTACTGCGATATCCGCAGTGGATCGGAAAAGTCTGCGCCAACAGTGGTAAGGGAAGGCTCCAACGACCTCTACCCGTTCAGGCGCGACGCTTCACCGAATGCAGCGTCAACACGTTGGTAACAAACCGAATACCGTTGTTTCTACCCGCGAGTGTTGACGCCAGCCTCGAATTGACCACCAGTCCCGGTTGAAAGCTGGCTAGGAACAACGGACTGCTTAGCCAGGACTGGCGGCCTTCCGCGAACCGATATGCTGGTCAAGTCAGGATCGGCGCATTGTGGGGAAAGTGATCAGTTTGAGGGCGGCGGCAACAGTGTTGTAGCATTGTCAGCCATGCATGCCGAACATCACAGGGTAATTTCAAATTGAAAGAAGTCACTGTCGTTGGAGCAGGCATCGTCGGTATCGTGTCCGCGATCTATCTGCAGCGTGAAGGGCATCGGGTGACGGTGATTGACCGTCAGGCGCCGGGAGAAGGCACTTCCTTCGGCAATGCCGGTTCGGTGGCACCCGGTTCCATCGTCCCCGTGGCCTTGCCCGGCACACTGAAGCAGGTGCCGAAGTGGCTCAGCGATCCGCTGGGACCGCTGTCGCTGCCCTGGCGCCAGTTGCCGTTCATGTTGCCGTGGTTCCTGCATTTCCAGCACGCCTGTAATGCCGCTCAGGTGCGCCGCGGCGCTGCGGTATTGCGTGCGCTTAATGCGCCGGCCATCGACGCCTATGCCGATCTGCTGGCGGCGGCTGGTGCACCGGAGCTGTTGCGGCGCGAGGGCATGCTGCATGTCTACAAGACAGAGGCGGGCTTCAAGGGAAGCGCTTTCGGTCGCCAGCTGCGTCTGGATAACGGCTGTGTGGTGGAACTGGTCGACGCCGATAAAATCCGCGCGCTCGCGCCCGGCATCTCACCCGGGTATCGCTGGGGTTTTCATCTGCCGGACAACGCGCATGTGCACAGCCCCTTGCGTGTGGTGCAGGTGCTGGCCGAGCATTTCAAGAATAACGGCGGTACGATCATTCGTGCAGATGTGCGCGATATCCGCTGTGATGCCGGTGGCGCGGTGAAGCTGCACACCGACGGGGTGTCGCTGTCGGCGGAGTGCGTGGTCATCGCTGCCGGCTACGCCTCCGGCAAACTCGCGGCCAGACTCGGCACCCGGGTGCCGCTGGCGCCTGAGCGTGGTTACCACATCGAAATCCCCGGCGCTCAACTGGCGCAGCAGTGCCCGGTTACTGACGGTGAATCGCGTTTTGTAGCCACGCCGATGGCGGGCAGGCTGAGGATTGCCGGAACTTCTGAATTCCAGGCTGCCAGTGCGCCGCCCAACTGGGCACGCGCGGAGACGCTGGCGACGCTGGCTGAAAAAATGTTTCCCGGCATGCAGGTTGCGAATTACAGCCGGTGGATGGGGGTGCGGCCGTCGACGCCGGATTCTGCGCCCATTATCGGCCGTTCAGCACAGCACCGGCAATTGCTGTTTGCCTTCGGCCACGGCCACTGGGGGCTGATGGCGGCGCCGGTCACCGGTCAGCTGGTAGCTGACCTTGTGGCCGACCGGACGCCGCGCATCGATCTGTCGCCGTTCCGGCCGGAGCGATTCCGGCTTACTGAACTGCTATCCCGGCCTGCTTGACGAGTTTTGCCCAGCGCGCCATTTCCGCTTTCTGGAAGGCATCAAACTCGGCGCTGCTGTTGGCCACCGGCTCGCCACCCATGTCGATGATGCGCTGACGCACATCGGGCAGATTGACGATCTTCACAATTTCACTGTGCAGCCGCGTCACGATGGCCTGCGGCGTTTTTGCCGGCACCCAGATGCCGTACCAGGATCCGGTGATCATTTCCTTGTAACCGGTCTCGACGAAGGTCGGCACATCCGGCCACTGCGGCAGGCGTTTTTCAGAGGTGATGCCCAGTGTGCGCAGGCGTCCGGCCTTGATGAATTCACCGACGGCTGATGGGCTGTTGAACATGAACTGGATCTGGCCGGTGATGACGTCGGTGATGGCCTGACCCTGTCCTTTGTAGGGGATGTGGACCATGTTGGTGCCGGTGACCGACTTCAAAAGCTCCGCAGTGAGGTGCGTCGACGAACCCGGACCCGAGGAGCCAAAGCTTATCTCGCCGGGGCGCGCTTTTGCCAGCGAGATGAAGCCCTTGATGTTTCTGACCGGCAGCGCCGGCGTCACCACCAGCATCAGCGGCGACGAAGACACCACGCTGACCGGAATGAAATCGCGCACCGGATCGTAGGTCATTTTGGCAAACAGGCTCGGCACGATGACATGTATCGACGAGTTGGCAAGCAGCAGGTGGCCGTCGGGCGTGCTTTTCGCCACCAGTTCCGCGCCGATCATGCCACTGGCGCCGGCGCGGTTTTCCACGATCACCGACTGACCGAGCGCTTCGCCGAGTTTTTGCGCGAGTGTCCGCGCCGTGATGTCGACCGGGCCGCCGGGAGAAAAGGGCACCATGATGCGTACGGGTTTTGACGGATAAGTCTGAGACAGCGCAGCGGGCGCTACGAGCACGCTTGCGGTGGCGAGCAGGATGGCGGCACGTAACATCAGAGTCTCCTTGAATGCGAACGGCATGATGAATGATGCGCAATGATTATAGTCAGTTCTTCAATGGTAAAACGGCATGCACCAGAAAATTTCAGGCGCACGGGTTGAGTGCGGTTTTATTCACTGAAAGAGCACTGAAAACCGGTGTGTATAATCGCTGCACTTCATAAATATCGATTCAGGAGCGGTGGGCAATGGCAAGAAAAGGATACGGCGGTAAAACGATTTACGGTGCGCGCGTCGGCATTCTGATGCTGGATACCAAGTGGCCACGTCCGCCCGGTGATACCGGCAATGCCTATACCTGGCCGTTCCCGGTGCTGTACAAAGTGGTTCCCGGTGCGAGTGCGCGCGTGGTCATTCACGAAAAAGGCAAAGGCCTCGGCCCGGCGTTTCTGAAAGCTGCCGAGGAACTGGTCAAGGAAGGCGCCGACGGCATCACCACCACAGGCGGTTTTCTCGCAATTTTCCAGAAAGAACTCGCGGCGCATGTCAACGTGCCGGTTGCCAGTTCATCGCTGTTCCAGATTCCGCTGGTGCAACGCCTGCTGCCGCCCGGCAAACGGGTGGGCGTGTTGTCCGTGCACGGTGATCGCCTGACGACTGAACACTGGGATGCCGTTGGTGCGCCGCACGACACGCCGGTGATGGGCACCGAAGGCGGGCGCGAGTTCACGCGGGTGATGCTCGGCGACACCATCGACATGGATTACGAAATGGCCGAGCAGGACATCATGGAGGCCGGTGATGAGCTGCTGCGACGCCACCCCGAAGTCGGTGCCATCGTCTGTGAAAATCACAACATGGCACCTTACGCCGCTGCTCTCAATGCGCGGCTGCGGATTCCGATTTATACCGTCTATACCTTTGTCACCTGGTTTCATTCCGGGCTGGCGCCGCGCGATTTCGGTTTCCCCGGATCAGCGACACCGGAAATGTGGCGGGAACGTTAGAGCGCATGGAACTGGGCCTGCGCGGCAAGGTCGCGGCGATTACCGGCGGCAGTGAAGGCATAGGCCGGGCCACCGCGCTGCGTTTTGTCGAGGAGGGTGTCAAGTTGGCACTCTGCGCGCGTCGTACTGAAGTACTCAATGCCTTTGCCGACGAATTGCGGGCGCTGGGTGGAGAAGTGCTGGCGCTGACGGTGGACGCTTCGCTGCCCGGTGAGATGGAACGTTTCATCGCTGAAACAGTGGGCCACTACGGCCGCATCGACATCTTGGTCAACAATGCCGGCAGTACCGCGCAGGGGCCGTTCGAAAAAGCCGACGATGCGATCTGGAAATACGACCTGAGCGTCAAGCTGCTGGCCCAGGTGCGTTCCGCCCGCGCCGCGATTCCGCATATGAAAAAACAGCGCGACGGTCGCATCATCAATATCAGCATGGCCGGTGCCAAACAGCCGCATGCCGCCTCGTTTCCGACCAGCGTCAGTCGCGCCGCCGGTCTGGCGTTCACCAAGGCGCTGTCGCAGGAAGTGGCCGGTGACGGTATCCGCGTCAATGCCATCGGCCTGGGCTGGATCAAGTCACGGCAGCAGGAACGCCGCGCCGAACTGGCCGGGCTGCCCATCGAAGAGCATTACAAAAAACTCAGTCCCAATGTGCCGCTGCAACGCCTCGGCGAGCCCGACGAAGTCGCGGCCGTCATCGTGTTTCTCGCTTCAGACGCGGCGAGTTATGTGACCGGCACCTGCGTCAATGTTGATGGCGGTCATTCGGGTGTGCTGTAGTACCTGGCCTTTGGCACGGCGCCTGCTGGCATGCATTCTGGCGGCGCTCTGCGTTGGCTGCACACCCCAGCAGATGCTGGTGCAGGCGCTGATTCCGGATGGCACGGCGTCGATGCTGCTGTCGCACCTGCAGACTGTCGCAGACGGCAACCGCCGGCGTATCGCCGAGATGGAGCAGAAAGGTGACTGGGCCGGACTGACCCGTTTTGCCGATGCCAACATTGTTACCGACCCGTTCAGCCCGGAGTGGCGGATGATTGGTGGTTACGCGCAGTCGCAGTTGCGCGATTATCCAAAGGCGATGGCTTATTTCAGCGAAATGGTGCGGCTGGCACCGGACGATGCCACCGGTTATCACTTCCTCGCTGAGGCGCAGCGTGCTGCGGGGCAGCCGCAGCGGGCAGTGGCTACGCTGGAGCGCGCGCTGCTGGTGGTGCGCGAGTCTCCGCTGACCCATCAGTTGCTGGGCGAGGCGTACAGCGATCTGGGACGTTTCCGTCCTGCCGCTGAGTCGTATAACCGCGCGCTGGCACTGGATCCGGTGATGGTTGATGCCTGGTTCGGTATGGGGCGTGCGTCATTGCACCTGGGGCGTTCTGCCGATGCGCGCGATGCGCTGACCGAGCTGGAGCGCTTGCGTTCGCCACGCGCTACCGAGTTGCGTGCGTTGCTGGCGAAGCAATAGCAAGTCGAGTCGCCCGGCGGCTGTGCACACCCATCCCGTTCGCCCTGAGCCCCTCAACAAGCTCAGGACAGGCCCTGTCGAAGGGCGGCTGGGCTTCGACAGGCTCAGCCCGAACGGTGTTTTGTGGTTTGAAAAGTTATTGTTGAGGTGGAATCACCGGCAGCAGCAGGGCTGACGCTTGCGCCGGCCCCATATGCAGTGTGATCTTGCCGCCGAATATCGCCGGCGGACGATCGGTTTCATCGTCGTGCTCGAATGGACCGCAGCCGCGCATCGGATGCTTCATGTTCGACAGTGTCGTCGCCGCGCCGTCCCAGACATAATCCTTGCCGCGGATGGTCAGCGCGACGCGATAACCTTTGGGCGCGACGATGCAGGTCGGCCAGATTTCGATATCCAGCGCATAAGCAGCGCCCGGCGTCAGCGGCTGTTTTTCATCATGCGTATGCCAGGGCCGGTACGGCAGTGAACGCGCTGCATCCAGTTTGCGGTGCGAGGCGCGCAGCCAGCCCTGGCTGACGGGGGTGTGCGGGTCGAGTGCGCCCTGGAATACGACTTCCTTGTCTTGCGCATCGAATACCTGCAGCACCACGAACAGATCGGCATCCACGGTCGACGAAGAAACAAACAAGCGCAGTGCCGACGGTCCGGTGATCTCCGTGTCTTCGGTCATCGGCAGTGTGCTGAAGGTGACGCCGTCACCCATCGCGTCGTAGGTCAGGGTTTGATCTGTGATGACCGGTGTCGGTGACAGTGTCATGTCGCGTGGATCGAGGTGCATGTGGGTCCAGCGCGTGCGTGCCAGCGGCCATTCCTGCTCATGGCGTTCGACGAAACGTTCGCGGCCGTTCTCCGGAACCTGGCGTACCTGCAGCAGCACGCGCGGCTGCTGCGCCCAGCCGGTGTTCTCACCCTTGAGAAAATGGCCGAAGAATTTTTTCTGCAGTCCGACGCCGTAGTCGGTATAAAACGGCGCCCAGTGCGAACCGCCGTGGACTTCCAGCCATTTATCGCGCGACGCGGCGCGCATATAACCTTCGAAGTTGCCGCGAGAGTGCAGGCCGAGGCCACCCCAGTTCGCTGCGGACAGCAGCGGTACCATGACCTTGGCCAGATCCGGCGTGCGTTCGCGGTAATACCCGTCTTCCAGTTCGCGCGTCGAAAATTGCTGCCACATGTTTTCGCGGTTGGCGATGAGTTCTTGCTCGCTCAGGGTTTCCGGGCCGCAAACCAGTTCGCCGGTGATGTGATTGCGCGCGCCGTGTTCGCCGACGCCGTGCTGCACGGTTTTGACCTGCATGTCCTGCCAGTTCTTGCGGAACACGCAGACGATGCCGCCGTGGCGGTTGCCGTCGCGGTAGGCGTCGGACCAGCCTTCCCAGACGCAGATCGCGGCGAGGTGTGGCGGTTGAGCGGCCGCAGCGCGCCACTGGTTGGAGGCGTAATAGGAAATGCCGTTCAAGCCGACCTTGCCGCTGCACCAGGGTTGCGCTGCCGCCCATTCGACGCAGTGGTAAATGTCCAGCGTTTCACGTTTGTTGTTGTGGCACAGCAAGCCGGGCGAACGGCCGGCGCCGCGCGAGTCGACGCGGATCACCGCATAACCGTCGGGTACCCATTTTTCCGGATCGACGACTTCCCAGTTGGCGTAAGCATTGCTGGTGTTGGCGACGGCATCGGGATTGTCGCGACACATGATTTCCCAGGCGGTTTTATAGCCGTCCCGAAAGGCGAGACCTTTACCGTAAGGGCCGTAGGAGAGCAGGACGGGATAACGCCCCGGAGTTAGCGGCAGGAACAGATCGGCGCGCAGCACCAGACCGTCGTCCATGGTGACAGGCACATCCCAGGCGATGCGCATGCAGTCGCGTGATTCGGTTTTTAAATCCTGCATTACGACCCCCTCCCCGGGAACGTATTCAGCAGAAATACATTCAGCAGAAATACATTCAGCAGAAATACATTCAGCAGAAATATATTCAGCAGAAATATATTCAGCAGAAATATATTCAGCAGAAATATATTCAGCAGAAATATATTCAGCAGAAATATATTCAGCAGAAATATATTCAGCAGAAATATATTCAGTAGATGATTAGTGGCTCAGGTTTTGTTGAGTGCTGTTTTTAGTGTTGACGTCAGGTGCGGCGCCAGCAGTGGCAGCAATTGTGCAAACACTTTCGGCGTGCCGGCGACGATGTTGCCGGATTCGAGATACTTGTCATTGCCCTGCAGATCGCCAACCAGGCCGCCAGCTTCGGTGATCAGCAGCGCACCCGCGGCAATGTCCCATTTGCTCAGGCCGAGTTCCCAGAAGCCGTCCATTCGCCCCGCGGCGACATAGGCGAGGTCCAGTGAGGCGGCACCCGGACGACGGATGCCGGCGGTATTTTTGATGACGTCGCGCATCATGCCGAGGTAGGCCTCGAGGTGGTCAAGCTGGCGGTACGGGAAACCGGTGCCGATCAGGCAGGGTTTCAAATGGTCGCGCTTGCTGACGCGTAGCCGGGATTCATTGAGGAAGGCGCCGCGGCCCCGGGTTGCCGTGAACAGGTCGTTGCGGACCGGATCGTAAACCACGGCCTGGGTGATGATGCCCTTGTGTTCCAGTGCGATCGACACCGCGTATTGCGGAAAGCCGTGCAGGAAATTGGTGGTGCCGTCGAGCGGGTCGATGATCCACTGGAATTCGGAAGTGCCGGAGGCGCCGGACTCCTCTGCTAAAATCGCATGGGTCGGATAGGCATCGCGCAGCGTGCGGATGATGTCCCGTTCCGCTTCACGGTCCACTTCCGAGACAAAATCATTTGCGGCTTTTTCCTTGACGGCAATCACATCCAGGTTGCGCCCGGCGCGGTTGATGATGGCGCCGGCGCGGCGCGCGGCCTTGACCGCGATAGTGAGCATGGGATGCATGATGGTCAGCGATTCGAAGTGGGCAGGGATGAGTAAAGAGCGGGTAAAGAGCAGACTGCAGTCTGAAGCAGATACCAGAAAATTTTCTTGGGCCCGCTCGACCGGCCCGTATTTTACGTGAACACCACTGACCCGCTCAAAAATATTCGCATCGTGCTCTGCGCCACCGCGCATCCGGGCAACATCGGCGCCGCAGCGCGCGCCATGCGCACCATGGGCATCACCGATCTTGCGCTGGTGAATCCGCAGCGTTATCCCGATCCGCAGGCGGTGTGGATGGCAGCGGGAGCGACCGATGTACTGGAGGCGGCGCGGGTGTGCGTCAGCCTTGGTGAGGCATTGTCCGGCGTGGCGCTTGCGGTGGCGTGCTCGGCGCGGCGGCGCGATGTGGCGGTGCCGATGGTTGATGCGCGCGCTGCCGCGACTGAGGCGGTGACGATTGCACAGCAGCGTCCGGTGGCACTGGTATTCGGCAACGAAACCTCCGGTCTCAGTAATGATGAAGTCGGCGCCTGCGGCTTGCTGGCGAGCATTCCCGTCAATGCAGATTTTTCATCGCTGAACGTTGCGGCTGCGGTGCAGGTGTTTTGTTATGAGTTGCGCATGGCCTGCGGTGCGGCGCTGTTGCCGGACAGAGCGCAGGAGCTGGCGTCACATGAAGAAGTGGAAGCGTTTTACGAACACCTCGAGCGTACTATCACCGCAACCGGTTTCCTCAATCCTGCGCATCCACGCAAGCTGATGTACCGGCTGCGGCGGATGTTTGCCCGCAGCCGCCTGCAGGTGGAGGAGGTCAATATCCTGCGCGGCATCCTCAGCAGTCTGATTACGCCCAAAGGCCCGCGCAAAGGCGATAAATCAGATTAACTAATTGTTTTAATTAGGTTATTCTGCTTCTCCGTATTCTTGATTAAAATAGTGGGGCATCTTGGCCGGTAACCCCTCAGGCAACGCTCATGTTTGAACGCATCCAGGAAGAAATAGCCGTCGTTTTTGAACGCGATCCCGCGGCGCGCAGCACTTGGGAAGTGGTGACCTGTTACCCGGGATTTCACGCGCTGCTGGCGCACCGCCTGTCGCGAGCGCTGTGGGGCTGCGGCCTCAAATGGCTGGGGCGCTGGATCGCCCACGGCGCGCGCTGGCTGACCGGCATCGAAATCCATCCCGGCGCCACCATCGGCCGGCGCTTTTTCATCGATCACGGCATGGGCGTGGTCATCGGTGAAACCGCAGAGATCGGTGACGACTGCACGCTGTACCACGGCGTCACGTTGGGCGGCACCACCTGGAACAAGGGCAAGCGCCATCCGACGCTGAAAAACGGCGTGGTCATCGGCGCCGGCGCCAAAATCCTCGGCCCGATCACTATCGGTAAAAACGCCAAAATCGGTTCCAACGCCGTGGTGGTAAAGGATGTGCCGGACGGCGCGACGGCGATCGGCATACCGGCGCGGCTGGTGGAAAGCCAGGAAACGGATGGCCGCTTCGCCGCCTATGCCGTGGGGCGTGATGCCAACGACCCGATGGCCAAGGCCATGCATGCCTTGATCGACCACAGCGTTGATACCGACAAACGCATTGACCAGATCCTCGCCGAGCTGAAGCGCCTGGGGCTGCAGATCGAGTGTGCGGAGACCGAAAGCTTCGACGCCGGGAAGCTGAACCGAATTGTTGACTGAATCACTCGGGTAAACTATACTTGAGTGAATTCACAGGGTTTATGTTTTTTTTAAGTCATTGTTTTTAAATGATTTTATGGATTAGAGGCGCAAAATGCGATTAACGACCAAAGGCCGGTTTGCGGCCACTGCAATGGTGGATCTGGGCATGCGGCATGGCAGCGGCCCGGTCACGCTGGCGGAAATCAGCGGCCGCCAGAAGATTTCGCTGTCCTATCTGGAACAGTTGTTCGGCAAGCTGCGCCGGCGAGGCATTGTTGATTCGGTGCGCGGTCCGGGCGGCGGTTATTGTCTTGCCCGCGACATGGCGCAACTGACGGTGGCCGAAATCATCCTCGCGGTGGATGAGCCGATCGATGCCACGCAATGCGCCGGCAAGGAAAACTGCAAGGACGAAGAAAAGTGCCTGACCCACGACCTGTGGGCCAATCTCAACGAGCGCATTTTTGATTACCTCGGTTCGGTCACGCTGCGGCACCTGGTGGAAAACCAGCGCGCCAAGGATGCCGGTATTGCGCCGGTGCATGACATGCGCATCGTGACGCGCAAGCGCGATCCGGCGACGGTCTGATCGATCGCCTGTCAGAGACACTGTCGTGACGCACGTCTACTTCGACCATAACGCCACCACGCCGCTTGACGAGCGCGTGTTGTCGGCCATGCTGCCTTTTATGAAGGATCAGCATGGCAATGCGTCGAGCCGCCATGAGTTCGGCACGGTCGCGCGCAAGGCGGTGGACGACGCACGCGAGCAGGTCGCAGCGCTGGTAGGGGTGCAGCCGGTACAGGTGATATTCACCAGCGGCGGCACCGAAGCCAACAACCTGTTCATCAAAGGCGCCGCGGGTTATCTGAGGCCGTCGCAGATTGCGGTCAGCGCGATTGAGCATCCCTGTGTAGCAAAGCCGGCGCAGGAACTGGTGCGCCAGGGCTGGACGCTGCGCAAGCTGGCGGTGACGCGCAACGGTGCAATCGATCTCGCGGACGTTGATGCCGCGCTGGCGACGCCGACGGGCATTGTGTCGGTGATGCTGGCTAACAACGAAACCGGCGTGATCCAGGACGTCGCCGCAGTGGGTGAACGTGCGCGGCGCGCGAAAGCCGTCATGCATACCGATGCGGTGCAGGCACTGGGCAAGATTGCGGTGGACTTCAATGCGCTGAATGTCAGTGCGATGACGCTGTCGGCACACAAGATTTACGGACCCAAGGGTGCCGGTGCGCTGGTGGTCGATAAACGGCTGGAGTTGCGACCCTTGCTGTCCGGTGGTGGACATGAGCGGGGTGCGCGTTCCGGGACCGAAAATGTGCCGGCCATCGTCGGTTTCGGTGCGGCCTGTGAACTGGCCGCCGGGCGCATGCAGGAGATGGGCAAACAAGCGCAGGTGTTGCGCGTGCGCCTGGAGAGCGGCCTGACCGGCATGGGCGCAGTGATATTCGGGGCTGTTAGTGCGGGCGCGGCTGCGACACGTGTGCCGAACACCAGTTATTTCGCGTTGCAGGGCATCGACGGCGAAGCGCTGGTGATCGAGCTCGACAAGATCGGATACGCGGTGGCGGCGGGTGCGGCCTGCTCCAGCACCAGTTCCGAGCCGTCGGCGACTTTACTGGCGATGGGTGTGGCGCCGGCAGTTGCGCGCGGCGCGGTGCGTTTCTCGCTGGGCGCCGCGAATACGGCGGAGCAGGTGGACGGATTTTTGACGGCGCTGGCGGTGGTCGCGCAGCGTCTGCGGCGACTGACTGCTGTTGCAGTCTGAATCTGAAGGAGCAATGACATGGCGATATTACTGACAGCAAACGCGGCACAGCAGATCAAGAGCCAGTTGACGAAACGCGGCAAGGGCCTCGGCCTTCGCGTGGGTGTCAGGAAAAACGGCTGCTCGGGCTGGGCCTACACCTATGACTACGCCGATGCGGTGAAGTCTGAAGACCAGGTATTCGAGGCCTACGGCACCAAGCTGGTCGTTGACGGTGAAAGTCTTGCGGTTCTCGACGGTTCGACGCTGGATTTCGCCAAGGACGGACTGAAGCAGGTCTTCAAGTTCAGCAACCCGAATGTCGATGCCACCTGCGGCTGCGGCGAGAGCTTCAGCGTCAAAGCTGAAAGCTGAAGCAGGAACATCCAGCCAAAAGCCGAGAGCCCATGAGCACTGTTTTAGACAACCTCGTCAGCCAGCCCTACAAACACGGTTTCGTCACGGACATCGAGTCCGAGTCGGCGCCCAAGGGTTTGAGCGAAGACACCATCCGCATGATTTCGGCGAAGAAAAACGAGCCGGAATGGCTGCTCGAATTCCGCCTGCAGGCCTATCGCCACTGGCTGACCATGACCGAGCCGCAGTGGCCGAATGTGCATTACCCGAAGATCGATTTTCAGGCGATCAGTTATTACGCCGCGCCCAAGCCGAAGCTGAAAAAAAGCATGGACGAGGTCGATCCCGAGCTGCTGCGCACCTTCGAGAAACTCGGTGTGCCGATGCATGAGCGCGCCGCACTGGCCGGCGTTGCAGTGGACGTCATTTTTGACTCGGTATCGGTGACCACCACCTACAAGGAAAAACTCGCCGAAGTTGGCATCATTTTCGGTTCGATTTCCGATGCTGTGCGCGACCATCCGGATCTGGTACGCAAATACATGGGTTCGGTGGTGCCTGTTGGCGACAACTATTACGCAGCGCTGAATTCCGCAGTGTTTACCGATGGTTCGTTCTGTTTCATCCCCAAGGGCGTCAAATGCCCGATGGAGCTGTCGACCTATTTCCGCATCAACACCCAGGACTCGGGGCAGTTCGAGCGCACGCTGATCATCGCCGAGGAGGGCGCGCAGGTGTCGTACCTCGAAGGCTGCACTGCGCCGAAATTCGATACCAATCAATTACACGCTGCGGTGGTCGAGCTGGTGGCGCTGGACGATGCCGACATCAAATATTCCACGGTGCAGAACTGGTACGCCGGTGATGAAAACGGCATCGGCGGCATTTACAACTTTGTCACCAAGCGCGGCCTCTGTAAGGGTCGCAATTCGAAGATTTCCTGGACCCAGGTCGAAACCGGCTCGGCAATTACCTGGAAGTATCCGTCCTGCGTGCTGCTTGGCGACAACTCCATCGGTGAGTTTTATTCGGTGGCGCTGACCAACCACAGGCAGCAGGCCGATACCGGTACCAAGATGATCCACATCGGCAAAAATACCAGGAGCACCATTATCAGCAAGGGTATTTCCGCCGGAAAATCGAACAACAGTTATCGCGGGCTGGTGAAAATCGGGCCGCGGGCCGAGGGCGCGCGTAATTTCTCGCAATGCGATTCGATGCTGATCGGATCCCAGTGCGGCGCCAATACCTTCCCCTATATTCAGGTGCAGAACCCGACGGCGAAAGTCGAGCATGAGGCGACCACCTCTAAAATCGGCGAAGACCAACTGTTTTATTTTCAAAGCCGCGGCATCCCCACAGAAGAAGCGGTGTCGATGATCATCAACGGCTTCTGCAAGGATGTTTTCCAGCAACTGCCGATGGAGTTCGCCGTTGAGGCGACCAAGCTCCTCGGCTTGAAACTTGAAGGTAGTGTCGGATGATTCAGCACAAAGCCAAAACCCTGCTCGAAGTAAGTAACCTCACTGCCACCGTGGCGGGTGTGGAAATTCTGAAAGGCATCAACCTGACGGTGCGTGCCGGTGAAGTGCACGCCATCATGGGGCCCAACGGTTCCGGCAAAAGCACGTTTGCCAAGGTGTTGGCCGGCCATCCCGCGTACACCGTCAAAGGTGGCGAGGTGCTGTTTCAAGGCAAGGACCTGTTTGCGCTGGCCTCGGACGAGCGTGCGCGCGCCGGCATTTTCCTCGGCTTCCAGTATCCGGTGGAAATCCCCGGCGTCACCAACAGTGCATTCCTGCGTCTGGCTTACAACACGGTGCAGAGTGGCCGCGGCAAGGACGAGCTCGATCCGCTGGAGTTTGACGATCTGGTGCGCGAAAAAATGAAACTGCTGGAGATGGATCCGGTATTCCTCAGCCGCAGCATCAATGACGGTTTTTCCGGTGGCGAAAAGAAGCGCAATGAAATTCTGCAGATGGCTTTGCTTGAGCCGGTGCTGGCGCTGCTCGACGAGACCGACTCCGGCCTCGACATCGATGCATTGCGCGTGGTTGCCGGCGGCGTCAACAAACTGCTGAATGCTGACAACGCCTGCGTGCTGGTAACGCATTATCAGCGTCTGCTCAATTACATCACGCCGGATTACGTGCACGTGATGTCGGCCGGCCGCATCATCAAATCCGGCGACAAGGCGCTGGCGCTTGAACTGGAAGAGCGCGGTTACGACTGGCTGCTCGACGGAAAAGCATCGGCGAAAAAGGCCGCAGCGTGACCGCTACTGCAACACATCCCGCCGCATCTCATCCCGTACCGTATCCGTACGTGGCTTCGCTGTTGACCGGCAGCACTGCCGTACCGAAAAGTCCGGCAGCATGGCTGGACGTGCGTCGTGCTGCGGCGCGGGAACGTGCCAATCTGCTGGCAGTGCCAACCCCGCGTGACGAGGAATGGCGTTTTACCGACCTGACGCCGCTGACCAAACTGCAGTTCCAGCCGGTGACGACGGCAGCAAGCGTTTCCGCTGCGGACATCGCGGCTTACGTCGTTGCTGAAGCGGCAGTGCGGCTGGTGTACGTTGACGGCATTTATGCACCGGCGCTGTCGCAGCGTGGTGCCTTGCCTGCCGGCATTAGCGTTGAATTGCTGGCCGATGCATTAAAAACCCAAGCAGTGCTGATCGAGCCGCATCTGGCGCAGTTGGCGAACAATAAAAACGATCTGTTCGCTGCGCTGAACACCGCGTTCCTGCAGCATGGCGTATTCATCCATGCCGCAAAAAACGCTGCGCTGAAAGCGCCGATTCATCTGCTGTTTGTCGCCACCCGCAAGGGCGTTGCGGCGTATCCACGCTGCCTGATCGTTGCCGACACCGGCAGCGAGGTCACCGTCATTGAGGATTACGTGGCGCTGGGCGGGGAAGCCTATCTGACCAATGCCGTGACTGAAGTTGTGCTGGCGCCGAACGCGTCGGTGCGTCATATCAAGCTGCAGCGCGAAAGTGATCAGGCCTTCCATATCGGCAGCTGCGCGGTGACGCTGGCGAAAGACGCGCGTTACCTGGCGCATGCGGTGACCTTCGGTGCGCGACTGTCACGCAACAACTTGCAGGTGACCCAGCAGGGAGAGGGGGCGCATGCGCAGATCGATGGCATTGCGCTGATCGGCGGGCGCCAACTGGCGGATACGCACACGCTGATGGATCACACAAAACCCAACGGCACCTGCGAGCAGTCGCACAAGACCATCGTCGGTGGTGCGGGGCATGCGGTGTTCAACGGCAAGGTGTTTGTGCGCGAAGGCGCACAACAGACTGATTCATCGCAGCAGAGCCGCAACCTGCTGCTGTCGGACAAGGCGCATGTCGACACCAAGCCGCAACTGGAAATTTTTGCCGATGACGTCAAATGCGCGCACGGCGCCACGGTCGGCCAGCTTGATGCCGATCACCTGTTCTATCTGAAAAGCCGTGGTCTGCCGGAAGCACAGGCGCGTAACCTGCTGACTTATGCCTTTGGTGCCGAGATCATCGACCGCATTCCAGTGCCGTCGCTGGTGGCGCAACTGGAAAAATCCGTCATGGCACGCACCGAGGTGGCAGCATGAGCGGCCACGGCAAACTGGCGACCACGCCGGCAGTTGCGCTGGACATCGAGCGTCTGCGCCGTGACTTCCCCATTCTCGATCTGAAGGTCAATGGTAAGCCTTTGATTTTTTTGGATAATGCCGCGTCGAGCCAGATGCCGCGTCAGGTCATGGAACGCTGGGTGAAGTACCGCTCGGAGCAGCACGCCAATATTCACCGTGCCGTGCATTACCTGTCGGAGACCGCGACCGCCGAGTACGAAAAGGCGCGGCACAAGGTGCAGGCCTTCATCAATGCAGCCGAGCCGCGCGAGTGCATATTCACCAGCGGCACCACGGATGGCATCAACCTGGTGGCGCATGGTTACGGGCGAAAATTTTTCGCTGCTGGCGATGAAATCATCCTGACCACGCTGGAGCATCACTCGAACATCGTGCCCTGGCAGATGGTGGCTGATGAGAAGGGCGCAAAAATCCGCGTGGTGCCGGTCAACGATCGCGGCGAACTGCTGGTCGATGAATACCGGAAACTCTTTAACGCGCACACGAAATTCGTCGCGATGACCCATGTCTCGAACGCGCTGGGCACGATCGCGCCAGTGAAGGAGATGATCCGCATCGCCCATGAACACGGCGTGCCGGTACTGGTGGACGGTGCGCAGGCGGTGCCTCACCTCAAGGTCGACGTGCAGGACCTCGATTGCGATTTTTACGCGTTCTCCGGCCACAAGCTTTGCGGTCCGACCGGCATTGGCGTGTTGTACGGCAAGGCCGCGCTGCTCGAAAAAATGCAGCCCTTCAAGGGCGGCGGCGACATGATCCTGTCGGTGACCTTCGAAAAAACCACCTACGCGCCGATCCCCGCCAAGTTCGAGGCCGGCACGCCGCCGATCGGTGAAGCAATCACGCTGGGCGCTGCGATTGATTACCTGTCGGCGATCGACATCGAGCGCATTGCTGCCCACGAAACCGATTTGCTCGATTACGCCACCGACCAGCTGAACCGCATGCCGGGCATACGCCTGATCGGCACCGCCGAGAAAAAAGCCGCGGTGCTGTCCTTCGCGGTGGAAGGTGTGCACCCGCATGACGTCGGTTCGCTGCTCAACGATGACGCAGTGGCGATTCGCACCGGTCACCATTGCGCGCAACCGGTGATGCAACGCTTCAAGGTGCCGGCGACCTGCCGCGCATCTTTTGCCTTTTACAACACCATGGCCGAAGTCGATGCGCTGGCGGCGTCGATCGCCCGGGTGCAAAAGTTGTTTGCATGAATAACGTCAAAACCTTCAGCCACAAAGGTCACAGAGAACGGCAACTCCGGGTTTCCCCGTTCACCCGTTCACCCGTTCACCATTCCCGCTTTTTTGCATGATCATGGCCAGCCGCGAGCTTTATCAGGAAATGATCCTCGAACACAACAAGAAGCCCCGCAATTGGGGGCTGCTTGCCGATGCCACGCACAAGGCGGAAGGACTGAATCCGCTCTGCGGCGATCATCTGCATCTGTCGCTGCGCCTCGCGGGTGACACCGTTGAAGCCGTGGGTTTCGAAGGCGAGGCCTGTGCGATCTGCAAGGCTTCGGCGTCGATGATGACCGCGCTGGTCAAGGGCAAAACCCAATCTGATGCCGAACAGATGGTGCAGGAGTTCCGCGACATGACCACCGGCAAGCTTGATCCGGCGGGACCGCATCACCTCGGCCGGCTTACCGTGTTTGCCGGCGTACGAGACCTGCCGACCCGCGTCAAATGCGCGATCCTGCCGTGGCATACGCTGCACGCGGCATTTGCCGGTACCGATACTGCTTCCACCGAATAGGAACGGATCTTGAATTGGTTTTTCTTGAATAGTTTTACCCTCACCCCCGACCCCAGCCCTCACTCCCGGCCTCTCTTCCGGAGGGAGAGAGGAGGCATTTGCCTCCCTTCTCCCACCGGGAGAAGAGTTGGGAATGAGGGACCGGGAGGATAGATATTTGCGTGCCCGCGGCCAGATGACCGCAGGCACGATTAAGCGCACCCAATATGCCGAAAATTGCCGAAATCGAACCGACCCCCAATCCGAACGCGATGAAGTTCATCCTGCGCGAGCCGCTGACCTGGGGCATCACGCGTTCGTATGACAAACCGGAGCAGGCGGTGGGTGACCCGCTGGCGCTGGCGCTGTTCGATATCGAGCATGTGACCAACGTGTTTTACGTTGACCACTGGGTCACCGTGACCCAGGACGGCAAGGCGGACTGGCAGGAGCTGATGCGTGATCTGGCGGTGCCGATCCGTGATGCGCCGTCGGCCGATGCGAATTCAGACAAACTCGCGGCGCAATCCAGCGAGGCCATGGATCCGGCCAAGCTGAGCCCCGAAGACCGCGAGCGGCTGGACAAGATCAACACCATCCTCGACGAACAGATCCGCCCCTATCTGCAGAATGATGGCGGCGACCTCTACGTGATCGGTCTCGAAGGCAATAAACTCTCCGTTCATTATCAGGGCGCCTGCGGCAGCTGCCCCAGTTCGCTGTCGGGCACGCTGGCCGGCATCGAAAACCTGGTGCGGCAGATTGAGCCTGACATGGAAGTTGTGGCCGTCTGATCGTGGCGGACTGGGTCAAGGTGGCGGCGGTCGGCGAGATCGTTCCGGGTGCCTGCAAAGTGGCTGATGTCGACGGCGTAGCGGTTGCCGTATTCAACCTTGGCGGCGAATATTTCGCGATCGAGGACGTCTGCACCCACGACGGCGGCGAACTCGCCAGCGGCACCATCGAAGGTGAGCAGGTCGTATGTCCGCGCCATGGCGCACGCTTCTGCATACGCAGCGGCGAGGCGCTGTCGGCGCCAGCCTATGAGCCGACGGCAAAATTTCCGTTGCGCATCGAAAACGGTTTTATCGAAATCCAGGACGACCGCTGGGACTAGCAGGGCAGTGTTGAACGCCCCCCCAAGGGGACTTTCTTCGGGGCGCGGAATGAGGAGCAGGAGACTGCTGGATCTGTCGCTTCCAGCCAGTGGCGCAACATTGCCAAAATCGCGGATGGCGGTCACAATCCCCTGCAGGTAAGTCGGACATTTCAACCGGGGGAGACCAGTATGAAATCCAGTGCTGTTAGTCGTGTCATCGCGCACCTTTGCGCTGTCGTCGCCACTGTTGCGCCAATTTTTGCGGGTGCGCAGCAGTATCCATCGCGACCGTTGCTGATCGTCGCCCCTTTTGGTGCCGGCGGTGATTCGGATATCGCTGCCCGCAATCTGGCTGCGGTATTGCCGAAATACCTCAAACAGAACACCGTGGTGCTCAACAAGGTGGGGGCCAGCGGCGCGATCGGTTCCGAGTACGTCAAGAACGCTGCCCCGGATGGTTACACCTTTTTACTGGCGCGCGTTGGTTCACAGGCTACGCTGCCGGCGCTGAAACCCGACCTCAGCTACAAGTGGAATGACTTTTCTTTCCTCGGCATTCTTGAGCTCAACCCTTATGTCTGCGCGGTGGTTGCGGATTCCCAGTACAAAACTTTTGGCGAGCTGGTCGAAGGTATCCGCAGGAATCCAGGCAAGCTGAAATACAGCACGGCCGGCGTCGGCACCATCCACGAAATGGGACCGCAACTGCTGTTCGACGCGCAGAAGCTGGGCAAGGATGCCGGGAACCAGATTCCGTACAAGAGCGGCAGTGAAGCGGCAACCGCCCTGCTCGGTCGCCATGTCGATTTCAGCTGTTCCAACCTCGGCACCGTGCTTGGCTTTATCAAGAACAAGCAGATGCGCGCACTGGTGACAACGACACCAGAGCGTTTCAAGGAAATTCCTGATGTTCCGACGGCGAAAGAGGCCGGTTATCCGGCGTTGGAACGCATCATCGGCTGGAGCGCGCTCTACGGACCGCCGAAAATGGACCGCAAGCTCATCGCTGTCTGGGGCGAAACCCTGCAGAAAGTCGGTAAAGATGCGCAGTGGATCAACGCGACTGAAAGAGTCGGCTCGGTGCCGCACATCAAGTCGCCGGAGGCCACCGCGGCGTATGTCAAAGAGCAGTACGAGACTTACTACAAGCTGGGCAAGGCGCTGAATATCGTGCTGCAGTGAAATTGTGAAATTGTGAAATTGTGAATGGGTGAAGGGGTGAAGGGGTGAAGGTGGCACTGCAAAAGTGTTGCAATTGCGTCGTCCGGGTGAATGAAGGTTTTTCCCCCTTCACGCCTTCACTCATTCACAGCTTCACGGGTTAAGCATGGATACCCTGACCCACGCGCTGTCCGGTGCGCTGCTGGCGCGTGCCACCGCCGGCATTGAAAAACCGGCACTGCCGACGGGCCGCCGTGTGGCCATCGGCGCACTGGTGGCAGCCTTTCCCGACATCGACTTTGTTGCATCGTGGATTTCGCCGCTGGCCTATCTCTACCATCACCGCGGAGTCACTCATTCGCTGCTGATGCTGCCACTGTGGACTATCCTGCTGGCGTGGATTTTTACGCTGATCTGGCGCAGTGGTCCTGGCTGGAAGGCTTATGTACCGGTGGTGGCGATGTCCCTGGCGGCGCATATCGCCGGCGACTGGATCACCACCTTTGGCACCATGATTTTTGCGCCGCTGTCTGATTACCGTCAAGGCATCGGCACTACCTTCATCATCGACCTCTGGTTCTCCGGCATCATCACCACCGGCCTGCTGCTGTCGTTGGTATGGCGCCGGTCGCGCCTGCCGGCGATGGCGGGGGTGATCGTGCTGGTCGGCTATGTGCTGATGCAATCAGTGCTGCTGCAGCGCGCCGTCGATTTCGGCGAGCAATATGCTGCGGCGGAACACATGGAGCAGGTGCGGGTCACCGCCATGCCGCGGCCGGTGTCGCCGTTCAACTGGATGGTCGTGATCGAGGATCAGCGGGGTTACCACTACAGCCACATCAACCTGATCCGCAAGCAGGTGCTGCAGGCGGGGGATGATGCCGGCTTCATTGCGATGCTTGATGCCGCGTACCGTCCGCTCGATCAGGCGATCTGGGAAGCTGATGTGCGTTACGGCCGCGGTTCGCAGGGCGCCGTGGTTCGCGCGGTGTTGGAGCATCCGGAGTTTACGTTCTTCCGCTGGTTCGCGGCGTATCCGGCGCTGCACCGCATCGACAGCGAAGCTTCATCGCTGTGCATCTGGTTCAAGGATCTGCGTTTCCTCACACCCGGGCGTGACGAGTTTCCCTTCATCTACGGCATGTGCGGCAAGGGCGCGGGGCCGATGCGGCCCTACCGCCTCGACGGCGAGCGGCGTTTCCCCGTCTACTGATTTTCACGCGCTGCCCGCTTGCAGTGCATCCCGCTGGCATGTGCACCGGGCGATGCGCCTGTATGCCGCAGCAATTGCTACCTGGCCCGGCAAGGCGGCTTTCCCGGATTGGCGCTTAAATTGCCAATGATTTTGATCGTAGTTCCTGAAGCAGCCTTCATGGGGAGGGGCGTGAAGGTCTGAATCATTTATGGGCACCTCTATAAATTCACCAAACACCGTTCGGGCTGAGCCCGTCGAAGAATTTTACCAATAAAACAACAGCTTAGTGAGAATTCCCTTCGACAAGCTCAGTGCGAACGTTCATTTATAGAGGTGCCCTTATATGGAGAGACAGGCCATGATCAATGCCGGATTTGTCGACTTCCTGTTGACTGGCTACATCGGCCCCGCGCTGTTGCTGTTTATCCCACTGATGATTGCAGCCTGCCTGATCAGCAAGCACCAAGAGCAGACAGCCTCTGCGGAGCAAAAGGCGGCGGCAGAGCGGGAGTTGCCGCTGGGCAGCGCCGGACGCTGACGCGGCACAGTTTGACGCAAGTCAATCCGCGGCGGCGCCAGTACTGGCAGACTGGCGCCATGGAAAACCGCTACCTGCTGCCGTTCTGCGCCGTAACGGCGTTTGCACTGCTCTGTGGCGCGTTGCCGCCAGCGACCGCCGCGGACCCCGCGCAGTTTCAGCGCGAAATCATTCCGGGTTCCGAACTGATGACTGCGCAGGAGCGCGAACGCTACCGCTTGCGCCTGGGCGGTGCCGGCACCCCCGAAGAGCGCGAGCGACTGCGCGCCGAGCATGTCAGGGCGATGGAGAAACGCGCGCAACTGCGCGGCCTGCAAGTGATCGATTATTCACGCCTGAAAACCGCACCGTAATGCGCCTGCTGCTGGTGATGGTCATGCTGTGCGCCCCGGTTGCTGTATACGCCGCCGGTGACCCGGTGCGTGGCGAAAAACTGCATGCCTCCTGCCTGGGATGCCACGGCACTGCGCTGTATGTGCCGCCGCAGGCCAAGGTCAAAACCCTGGCAGCGTTGAAAAAGGAAATCGTGCGCTGGAACGATCGCATGAATCCCAAATTCAACGCGCAGGAGATCGATGATCTTCTGGCGTACCTGAACCGTGATTTCTACAAATTTCCGCCTTAATCTGGTCCATCAGGACATGCGGCGGGTTTACGCAAGTAATTGATTTAATTAAATTAATTTCGCTCTGCCGACAGCAGCCAGAGCATCGCATCCAGCCCCGAGTGATTCAACGCATAGGTTGTCTTCTCGCGTACCACCGGTTTGGCGCGATAAGCGACGCTGACTTCACACTCCGCCATGAATTTCAGGTCGTTCGCGCCGTCGCCGACACCGGCAATCTGCGCGCGTGAAATGCCGAGCTCCGTTGCCACGCGCCGCAGCGCTGCAAGCTTGGCGTCAGCGTTGACGATGTCGCCGATGACGTTGCCTGTCAATTTCCCGTTGCTGATCTCGAGCACGTTCGAGTGTGTGTAGTCGAGTCTGGCGCGTGTCTTCAGCCGGTCGGTCATGTAGGTGAAGCCGCCGGACACCAGCAGTGTCTTGATGCCTGCCGCACGGATTTTTTCCAGCATGGTTTCCGCGCCTGGCGAAAACCGCAGCCGTTCGTCGTAGACGCGCTGCAGTGCGGATTCATCCAGCCCCTTCAGCAATGCCAGCCGCCGCCGCAGGCTCTCGTCGTATTCGATTTCGCCGCGCATCGCACTTTCGGTGATCTTTGCAACCCCGGCCTTGATGCCGACCATGTCGGCCAACTCGTCAATGGTTTCCATGGTGATCAGCGTCGAATCCATGTCCATTACCAGCAGTTTGAAGTCAGTGAGCTTGCGGCCTTCGGGCACGAAGCCGTGATCCAGTTTTGCTGCGGCACACAGCTCGGCGATGCCGTCCGCGGGCTGCGCAATGCACAGGCGGAACGCGTTGCCGGACAAGCGGTCGATGGCACCAGCGCCGGAGAGCTTGGCGAGCTGCTTGAGATCGGCGGTTTCGATGTCCGCGCCCTGGATGACGAGATGCATGTCAGCTTCCGGAAAAAGAGCGGCGATTATAGCGGAGGCGCCGCCGTGGCCCGGCGTGTCAGGGCGTGGTGATCCACGCGGCGATACGATTGACGACCTCGAGCTCAATGCCGTTGAAGCCGTGATGGGCGCGCGCCTCACAGGGATCGCCGGTGCTGATGCCGCCGTCGAAAGTGATCAGTTCCTTGCGCGGTGGCGTTGTCAGTTTTTCCATCAACCGCGGCACGTCGCTGTACAGGCAGACGCGGCAACTGTCCTCGCGGTGATGCGCGACCAGCACGGGGATGCGGATGCGGTCCAGTGCCATCTCCGGCACGGCGCGGCTGCGCGGATCGTTGAGCACGGTGGCGGTGAGCACGATGCCGTCAGGCCCGCCTTCATCCCGCGGCAGGCGGGTGGCGATATGGCCCACGGATTGGGTGCCGCGGCTGGTGCCGATCAGCCACACCGGGATTTTCGCCTGCTGCCGCAGCCAGGCGATGACGGCTTTGACGTCGGCGACATGCTCCTCGGTCTGGCGATAGCCGGATAAAAATGGGTGAGACTGTTTGTCGGACGGCGCGTCGATGACCACCGTGGTCAGGCCCTGATCGGCGACCAGCTGGCGCGAGCGCACCAGGAAATTGCCGCTGCGCCTGATGCTGCCGTCAGGCTGGGTCTGGATGCCGCCGTCCCCGCCGGCGAACAGGATGACGGCTGCTCTTGGTTTGTCCGGGGTGATGACAAGGATGCGCTGGGTGACGCCGGGGCGCGAGGGCAGATCCACCACCTGTGGTGCTTGCGCCCGGGTCGCTGATGCAGTGACCAGCAATAGCAGTAAGCAGCCGATTTTCATCATGCCGGACGTGGCGCAAACAGAATGATGGCCATGCCGGCGATGGCAACTGTGGCACCGGTCAGATCCCAAACCGTCGGGCGGATGCCGTCCACGGTCCATAACCACAGGATGGCCACGGCGACATACACGCCGCCGTATGCGGCATAGACGCGGCCGGCAGCGGCGGGATGCAGCGTCAGCAGCCAGACAAACAGCGCCAGCGCCACCGCAGCGGGAGCCAACACCCACAGCGGTGCCCCCTTGTTCAGCCACAGGTAAGGCAGGTAACAGCCGACAATTTCGGCCAGGGCGGTGACGATGAACAGGGCCAGTGTCTTGAGTTCAAACATGGCGGGCCTGCTCGCTCTGGCATTGATAGATGACCGCGTAAGCTTTTTCGGCCACGGCGTCGTCCATCAGGCAGCCGACGGCTTCGATGAATTCGCGCGGCGCCTCCGCGATCAGCAGGTCGGTGATCCAGGCATGAACCACGCCCTGGCGCTGCGCATCGGGCATCGCAAGCAGACGCTCAAGGGTTGCGTTGATCTGCGGGTCGTCGCACGCGGCTTTGAGCAGGCCGACAAAGCCTTCGATGTCAGCGACGGAGCGGGGTGCGGGAGTTGTCATGGCAATATTGTAGCCGCGGCCGTCACGTCCTGAGGCGGCATCATATCTAATTGATTTAATTGATAAAAAATATCGCTTATAATGCGCGCCGCAACGCGTTCAGTGCATTCCGCCTGGGCTGCGCACAAGGTTTCAGATGAGCATAAGCAAAGAAGTCTCGCGGCGACGCACCTTCGCCATCATTTCGCATCCGGACGCGGGTAAAACCACGCTGACTGAAAAATTGCTGCTGTTCGCCGGCGCGATTCACATTGCCGGCAGCGTCAAGTCGCGCAAGGCCTCGCGTTACGCGACGTCCGACTGGATGGAGATCGAAAAGCAGCGCGGCATTTCGGTGGCGAGTTCGGTGATGCAGATGGAGTACCGCGACTGCGTGATCAACCTGCTCGACACGCCCGGTCACCGTGATTTTTCCGAAGACACCTATCGCGTGCTGACTGCCGTGGATGCGGCGCTGATGGTAATCGACGCCGCCAACGGTATCGAGCCGCAGACGCTGCGTCTGCTGCAGGTCTGCCGCGCGCAGAACACGCCGGTGATCACCTTCATCAACAAGATGGACCGTGAAGTGCGCGAGCCGACCGATCTGGTCGATGAGATCGAACGCACGCTGGGCATGCCGGTGGTGCCCTGCACCTGGCCTATTGGCATGGGTAAACAGTTCAAGGGCGTTTTCGATCTGCGCAACGACCGCATGCGCGTGTTTACTGCCGGCGAAGACCGCGTTGGCGCCAATGAAGATGAAATCATTTCGGGTATCGACAACCCGGAGATCACCGCCCGTTACGGCGACATCTTCACCCACGCCCGTCAGGAAATCGAACTGGTGCAGGGCGTATCGCCGACCTATGACCGCGAGACCTTCCTTGCCGGTAAACAGACGCCGCTGTTTTTCGGTTCGGCGATCAACAACTTCGGCGTGCAGGAAGTGCTCGATGCGGTTATTGACTTCGCGTCGCCGCCGCGGCCGCATAAGGCGCTGCAGCGCATCGTCGATCCGGTGGAGCCGAAATTCTCCGGCGTGGTGTTCAAGATCCAGGCCAATATGGATCCGGGCCATCGTGACCGTGTGGCCTTCATTCGTGTCTGCTCCGGGCGGTTCGAGCGCAGCATGCGCCTGAAAAACTGCCGCACCGACAAGTTTTTTCGCCCGAGCAGCGTGGTGTCCTTCCTGTCGCAACGCCGCGAGCAGGTCGAGGATGCCTACGCCGGCGACATCATCGGCATTCCCAATCACGGTGTGCTGCAGTTGGGTGACACGCTGACCGAAGGTGAAGATCTGCAGTTCACCGGACTGCCGTTTTTCGCGCCGGAACTGTTCCAGACCGTCGAGGTCGCCGATCCACTGCGCAGCAAGCAGTTGCGCACCGGTCTGATGCAGTTGGGCGAAGAGGGCGCGATCCAGGTGTTCAAACCGGTGGCTGGTACCCTGCTGCTGCTCGGTGCTGTCGGCCAGTTGCAGTTCGAAGTGGTCGCGCACCGCTTGAAACACGAATACGGCTGCGAAGCGCGGCTGGCGCCGGCACGTTATGTCGCAGCGCGTTGGGTGACCTGTGATGACGAACGCGAACTGCAGCGTTTTATCGATGCCAACTCGCACCGCGTGGCACATGACGCGGTGGGCGCGCCTGCCTTCCTTGCGACCAATTCAATCGAAATTGATGTCGCCACCGAGCAGTGGCCGAAAATCAAATTCCACGCACTGCGCGAGCACGCCGGACTGATCTTTCATTCCAACAGCGCAGTGAGTTAAAGCGATATCAAAATCAAAAAGGCATGAACCGCCGCTGAACGCGGATTAACGCCGATCAATATGCAGCCCGGATGAGGCCGTAGGCCGTTATCCGGGGGATGGTGGTTTGCTTGACTGAACACCTCAACATCCATCCCCCGGATTGCGCCCCGCAGGAAGTCCCCTTGGGGACGCTCCGCTCATCCGGGCTACGGGAACTGATGTCCCATTCCGGTGCGATGAGTGAAGCGGTGTTTTTTAACGCGCCGCGACTTCCGCGGCCCAGCGCGCGATTTCACCGACAGAATCCCGCGGCGCGTTGCGGTGGTCGGAATTGGGTTCGTAGAGGCGCTTCTGCGGATGATCCGGCAGCGCGTTGTACATCTCCCGTTTCGCGCGCAGCAGGGCGGGGTAATCGGCGGTCGGTGCCACATGCAGCACCGGCAGCGATTTCGGCAGGGCTTCCGATGATTTGATCTGGTTCATCGCGCCATCGGGATCGAACCATGAGAAATAGGTGGCGGCGGTGGTGCGCACCGTCCAGTTTTTTTCGCCCTCGGATTCATCGTAGTCGCCCGCTTCTTTGCCCTTGCCTGCGGAGACCAGCCCGCGCGCACGACTGACCGAAGCGCCGACCTGCTGCCGGTAGAAGCTGGTGGAGACGTCGCCACCCGGTGCGATGATGATCAGGCCATCGAGCGGGTTACTCGAGGCGTAATGCAGCGCAAACACGGCGCCCTGGCTGTGCCCCGCAACAAAAATCTTTTTTGCGCCTTTGCTGCGCAGATCCCTGAGGGCTGCCGTTACCTCCGTGACAGTGGCGGCAACATCAACATCGTACTTGCGGTCCCGCGACCATGGCATCTGCAGGTTGGCGACCAGCCAGCCTTACTGTTCGAGACTTTCGGCCAGCGGCCATACCAGCCCCTGCGGCATGCCACCCTTGCCGTGCATGATGACGATGCCCACCACGGGTGAAGTGGCGGCCTGCGCCAGTGCGATTGACGGCTGCGTCATGGTGATCAAGGCAACGGCGAGACGAAGGCATTGCTGCATGATGCTGGGCATGGGTGCTCCTGGTCGGTTTGTCAAAAGTCCTCGGTTCAGCGCGTCGGCGGATCAACCGAATCAACAACTTTGAGGACGCAGAATTGTGATTGCTGCGGTCCGGCGATATAGCGAATCTGATCCATATGGCAATTGATGAAGGCATCAATTGCCATTTTGGGTTGAGTAGCGGCTGATTCTTGTACTTCGGCCACAGATAGTCGTCGAATATCAGCAGGCCACCCGGCTTCAGCAGCTTCCAGGCCAGTACGGCGTCGGTCAGTACATCTGCCACCTGATGCGAACCGTCGACGTAGACAAAGTCGGCCGCCACATACCTTGCCAGCAGCGTGATCAGTCCGTCTTCCGAGCGGCCGATCAGCGTTTCGACCTGGTTCATCTTGCCGGTCAGCGCGATGTTGTGGCGGAACTGTTGTTCGAGGTTTTGCCGCAGTTCGGCAGCGTGTTCGATGCTGCCCTTGAAGGTGTCCAGGCAATAGAGCCGGCTGTCCCGGTGCAACAGCAGGTGATCCAGCATCCAGCAGGCGGAAGCACCTTCATAGGAGCCGATTTCGACGATGACGGAGGGTTTGTTGACTTCCCAGGCGATGGCCTTGAACAGTGCCGGCCAGTGGGCTGCGCTTTGGTTGAACCAGTTCGTCGAGAACCGGCAGGGCGGGTGATTACCGGTCATGATCTGCTTGTCCCGTGTTGTTCGTCCAGTTTGCGGAGGAATTTTGCGGCTATCTTAGCAGGAGCCTTGCTCAGGAGAGTTCAGCAAATACTTTGCGGATCTCGGCGACGCGCGCCTTCAGTTCCGGCAGCTTGATCTCAATACGCAAGCGATCCGGGCCGGCAAGTTTGTAATTGCGCCGGGTCTGGATCAGCTTGATGATTTTCATCGGGTCGATCGGCGGATTGGGCACGAACTGCAGCTGAATCGCGTTATCGCTGGCGTCGAGGCGCGCGATGCCCAGCGGTTTGCCATGGATGCGCAGGCGGTGGCTGTCGATCAGTACGCGCGTCGGGTCCGGCAGGTCGCCGAAGCGGTCGATCAGTTCTTCCTGCAGCAGTTGCAGCTGATCGTCGGTGCCGCAGTTGGCCAGCCGTTTGTAGATCACCAGCCGTTCGTGCACGTCGCTGCAATAGGCATCGGGCAGCAGGGCCGGTGTGTGCAGGTTGATTTCGGTGGTGACGCCCAGCGGCGCATTGAGATCCGGCTCCTTGCCGGCCTTCAGTGCCTTCACTGCCGTATCGAGCATTGCGCAATACAGGTTGAAGCCGATTTCCTGCATTTCACCTGACTGCGAATCGCCCAGCACTTCGCCGGCGCCGCGGATTTCGAGGTCGTGCATGGCGAGGAAAAATCCGGAACCCAGTTCTTCCATCGCCTGGATTGCTTCCAGGCGTTTTTTTGCACCGATGGTGATGTTGCCTTCGTCGGGCAGCAGCAGATAGGCATAGGCCTGGTGGTGGGAGCGGCCGACACGCCCACGCAACTGGTGCAGTTGTGCCAGCCCAAAACGGTCGGCGCGGTTGATGATGATGGTGTTGGCGGTGGGGATGTCGATGCCGGTTTCGATGATGGTCGTGCACAGCAGCACGTTGAAGCGCCCCTGATAAAAGTCCCGCATCGCCAGTTCGAGGTCGCGCTCGCGCATCTGGCCATGGGCAATGCGCACCCGTGCTTCGGGCAGCAAGCGCACCAGTTCTTCCTCGATGTTGCGGATGGTGTCGATGTCGTTGTGCAGGAAATATATCTGGCCGCCGCGTTTCAATTCGCGCAGTACGGCTTCACGGATCAGCGACTTGGCGTAGCGGGCAACAAAGGTCTTGATCGCAAGACGCCGCTGCGGCGCGGTGGCGATCACCGAAAAATCACGCAGCCCTTCCAGCGACATCGCCAGCGTGCGCGGGATCGGAGTTGCGGTCAGCGTCAGCACGTCGACCTCGGCACGCAGCGCCTTCAGCCGTTCCTTCTGGTGCACGCCGAAGCGGTGTTCCTCATCGATGATCACCAGGCCCAGGTTCTTGAACTTGATGTCACGCCCGATCAGCTTGTGGGTGCCGATGGCGATGTCGACGCGGCCTGCGGCGAGGCCGGCGAGTGCGTCATTGGTTTCACTGGTCGAGCGGAATCGCGACAGCTCGGCGATTTTGACCGGCCAGTCGGCGAAGCGGTCGGAGAAGGTATTGAAATGCTGTTCAGCGAGCAGTGTCGTCGGCACCAGCACGGCAACCTGTTTGCCGTCAGCGACGGCGACAAAGGCGGCGCGCAGGGCGACTTCGGTTTTGCCGAAACCGACATCGCCGCAGATCAGGCGGTCCATCGGCTTGCTGCTTTTGAGATCGTCGAGGGTGGCGGTGATCGCCGCGGCCTGGTCCGGTGTTTCCTCAAAGGGGAAACCTTCGGCAAAGGCCTCGTAATCATGCGGCTTCAGGTTGAAGGCATAACCCTCGCGCGCCGCACGCTGCGCATACAGCGCCAGCAGTTCGGCGGCGGTGTCGCGCACCTGTGCTGCGGCTTTTTTCTTCGCCTTGTCCCATTGCCCGCTGCCGAGTTGATGCAGGGGAGCCTGTTCCGGTGACGCGCCGCTGTAACGGCTGATCAGGTGCAGGCTGGAGACCGGCACATAAAGCTTGTCGGCGTTGGCGTATTCCAGCGTCAGGAATTCGGTCGTGCCTTCGCCGAGGTCCAGTGTCTGCAGGCCGACATAACGGCCGATGCCGTGGGTTTCATGCACCACCGGATCGCCGATCTTGACCTCTGACAGGTCGCGCAGCATGTTTTCCGGGACCGTGCGTTTGGCATCACGCGCCGCGCGCTGGCGTACCTGCGCCGCATAGAGTTCGTTTTCGGTGATGACCGCTACGCGTGCTGCGGTGTCGATGTAACCGGTCTGCAGCGGGGCAACGCTTAGTACGAAAGGCGCATCACTGCCATTGAACTGCGCGTAGTCCGCGGCTTGCGCCGGCTTCAAGTCGTATTCCGCGAAATACTCGAGCATGGTTTCGCGGCGGCCCAGGCTTTCGGCGAGCACCAGCACGCGGCCGTCGAAGCCCTTGATGAATGCGCGCAGCCGGTGCAGTGGATCATCGGCGCGGCGTTCAACATTCAGCAGCGGCAGTGACGTGGTGGCGGAGATATCATATAAGTTATTGTTTTTATTGGTATTTTCATCTGACTCCGCAGGTGAGCCGGCCATCGCCGGTGTCACTGCAGCGAGATCGATGCGGGAAAAGGGTTTGATTGCGCCGAAGAATGCGTCTTCGGTCAGGAACAATTCCTGCGGCGGCAACACCGGATTGGCGAGATCGCCGCGCACCATCGCATGCCGGCCGCGGGTGTCGGCCCAGAATTCATCGATGGCTTCAGCCACGCCGGGGCGCAGGCAGAGCGTTGTATTTTTCGGCAGATAGTCAGTGACCAGCGCAGTGCTGTCAAAAAACAGCGGCAGAAAATATTCGATGCCGGCGGTGGGGATGCCTCTCGAGATGTCCTTGTAAACCTTGCTGCGCGACGGATCACCTTCAAAACATTCGCGGAAACGCTGGCGGAAACGTTTCTGCGCTTCTTCATCGAGCGGGAATTCACGCGCCGGCAGCAGGCGCACTTCCGGCACTTTCATGATCGAGCGCTGGCTGTCGATGTCGAAACTGCGGATGGTGTCGATGACCTCGTCGAACAGGTCAATGCGGTAGGGCAGCGGACTGCCCATCGGATAAAGATCGATCAGCCCGCCGCGGAAACTGTATTCGCCGGGCGCGACCACCTGCGTGACATGGTTGTAGCCGGCCAGCACCAGCTGGTGGCGCAGCGCATCGGCACCGAGCCGCGCACCCTGGCGGAAATAAAAGGTATTGGCTGTGATGTAATCCACCGGCGCCATGCGGTACAGGGCAGTGGTCACCGGCACCAGCGCGATGTCGAAATCGCCGCGCACCATTTCGCACAAGGTCGCCAGCCGTTCCGACACCAGATCATGGTGCGGCGAGAACTGGTCGTAGGGCAGGGTTTCCCAGTCGGGCAGCAGATGCACGCGCAACTGCGGCGCGAAGAACGGAATCTCCTGCAACAGGCGCTGTGCCTGCCAGGCCGACTCGGTAATCACCAGCAGCGGACGTGCGCGTGCCGCCAGCGCGGCGAGCGCCGGGGCATCACTCGAACCCTGCAGCAGTGCAGTGCTTGCGCGCTGCCCCGGTGCGGGCAGCTGGAGGGGTAACATCAAAGGCGTCTGGCGAAAGGGCGCTATTATAAACGCGGCAAGTTACTCATACGGCGAAGACTCACATGATCATTTTCAGTCGTCATTCCGGCGCACGCCGGAATCCAGCAAGCGCGTTCCTGTTCCTGCGGCGTGTCATGGACAGCGTGCTGCAGCGAGTTGAAACTCCCTCTTCCCGCGAGCGGGGAGACAAGGGCACACTTGAGGCAAAGCAGGATTGGGGTCAAGGGAACACTTGGAGCGAAGCAGAGGGGCGACCACAAAAGTATCTCCCGGGTATCTTCAAAAATCTCTGGATTCCGGCTTTCGCCGGAATGACGGCCCTGATGATGGCGCTGGCATCCCCCGCAACCGCCCAAACCGTCAAATCCGAAAAACACGAATTCCGCATTGTCACCCTCGTGCGCGGTCTGCAGAATCCCTGGTCCATCGCCTTCCTGCCCGACGGTCGCATGCTGGTGACCGAACGCGAAGGGCGGCTCCGAATCGTCAGCCGCGACTTCAAGCTCGATCCCAAACCCGTCGAGGGTCTGCCGGAAATCGTCGCAACCGGCCAGGGTGGTTTTTTCGACGTGGTGCTGCATCCGCAGTACGCCGACAACGGCTGGATTTATTTCTCCTACAACGCACCAGATAAGGACGCAAAATCAGGTGGCTGGGGCACAGCGATGGCGCGAGCCAAGCTGAACGGTTATCGCCTGACGGATGTGCAGGTGTTGTTCAGCATGGAACCCAAGACCCGCGCCGGCCATCACTTTGGCGGGCGCATCGTGTTTGACCGCAAGAACTTTGTCTACCTGACGCTGGGTGATCGCGGCGACATGCCGCGCGCGCAGAAACTCGACGACCACGCCGGCTCTGTGATCCGCCTGCATGACGACGGTCGCGTACCCGCCGACAACCCGTTCACCAAACGCGCCGGCGCCAAGCCGGAAAAATTCACGCTGGGCAACCGCAACATGCAGGGTGCCGCATTGCATCCGCAGACCGGCGAGTTGTGGACCCACGAACACGGCCCACAGGGCGGTGATGAAGTGAATGTGATGCGCTCGGGACGAAACTACGGCTGGCCGGTGATCAGCTATGGCGTCAACTACGGCATCGGCACCAAGATTGGCGAAGGCAATGCCAAGGCCGGTATGGAGCAGCCGCTGCATGTCTGGGTGCCGTCGATAGCGCCTTCAGGCATGGCGTTTTACACTGGTGACAAATTTCCCAACTGGAAAGGCAATCTGCTGGTTGGTGCGCTGAAGGATGACATGCTGGTGCGCTTGCAACTGGATGGCGAGAAGGTAATGAAGGAAGAGCGTTTGATCAAGGGGGTGATCGGACGTATTCGTGATGTGCGGGTGGGGCCTGATGGATTTGTTTATTTGCTGACGGATGAGCGGGATGGGGTGGTTGCGCGGCTGGAGGCGGTAAATTAGTCGCCGCTATCATTCACGTTCTGCAGAACGCCTAATGCCTGTGAATCTGCCGACAGTGACTGATCAGGCGTTATGAAATGCATGTGGTTTACGGTATCTTAAAACTTTCTCCTGCGGATTGAATATATGAATGCCCTGCTTTTTCTCGGTGGCCTCGCAATCCTGGTGCTCGGTGCGAACCTGCTGGTGCGCGGTGCGTCGAGGTTCGCGCTGTCTTTCGGCATTTCGCCGCTGGTAGTGGGGCTCACGGTGGTGGCCATGGGCACCAGCGCGCCCGAGGTGGCGGTTTCGGTGGGGGCTGCGCTTGATGGCCGGACGGATATAGCGATCGGCAATGTCGTCGGCAGCAACGTGCTCAATGTGCTGTTCATCCTCGGGCTGAGCGCGCTGATCGCGCCGCTGGCGGTAAACCTGCAGGTCATCCGGCAGGAGGTCCCGATCATGATCGGCGCCAGCGTGCTGCTACTTGTGCTCGGCATCGATGGTATGGTGTCTTTCCGCGACGGCGCTTTACTGTTTGCGCTGCTCATCGCCTACACGGTGTTCGTGGTGCGGCAGTCGCTGCAGGAGACGCAACTCGCGCAGGCTGAATACGGCGTTGAGTTCAGGGCGGCAACTCCCGGCTCCTGGGACGCGACGTGGCCGGTGCAATTGGCGCTGATCGCGGCGGGGCTGGCATGCCTGGTCGCTGGCGCCGACTGGCTGGTTGAAGCATCGGTCACATTCGCACGCGCGCTGGGGGTCAGCGATGTCGTGATCGGGCTTACTATCGTCGCCGCCGGCACTTCAATGCCAGAGGTCGCGACATCGGTCACGGCGGCGTTCAAGGGCGAGCGCGACATCGCCGTGGGCAATGTCGTCGGCAGCAACGTTTTCAATATCCTCGGCTGCCTTGGATTGTCGAGCCTTGTATCCGGAGATTCCGGGCTTGTCGTTGCGCCTTCGCTGCTGGCCTTTGACATCTGGGTGATGATCGCGGTGGCCATCGCCTGCCTGCCGATATTCCTGACCGGGCGCGAGATCGCGCGCTGGGAGGGTGGGGTATTCATCGCCTACTATGCAGCCTATGTTTGCTACCTGATCCTGGCCGCGCAGGACCATGACGCACTGGAGGCGTACTCGGGGGTGATGACGGGTTTTGTGGTGCCGCTCACGGTGGTCACGCTGGTCGTGGTGCTGGTGCACAAACCGTCGAGGCTGCAGGCTTAGCCTGCATGTGGTGAATCAGGATGTGGAATTCTTCCAGCATGGATTTGCTGAATGTTTTGCGAGTTCTTCTGTAATTGTTTGCAGCATGATACAAAGCTGCCATGTCACCTGCTGATTTCTCCGACCGCCGCTACCTGATCACCGCCCCCGAACTGGCGACGCGTCTCAACGACGTCACCCTCGTCGACCTCCGTCCCGCCGAAGACTTCGCTGTCGGCCACATCGCCGGCAGCACCCACGTCGATATCTACGGCGTCAGCCTCAACGACTCCTCCGAGGCTCCGCTGAATTCCTTTCTCGCGATTTTCCGCGTGTTGTTCGGTTCGCGCGGCGTGCGCAGCGACCGGCCGGTGGTGATTTACGACCACGAGTCCGGCGAACGCGCGGCACGGGCAGTGTGGCTGCTGGCGGTGCTCGGGCATCCGGATGTGCGCATACTCGACGGAGGCGCGCAGGCCTGGATCGCATCGGGACAAAAGTTGGTTCGCCTGAGCGACGCGCCGCCGCCGGTTGATCCGACCAAAGCGCCGCCGACACCGCCGCCGTTCCGCGGTACACAGAATCTTGATCTGCTGGCGACGCGTTTTGATGTCGAGCGTGCCATCGACGATCCGGAATACGTGATCGTCGATGTCCGTCGCGAGTCCGAATATCGCGGTACGGAAAAACGCGCCCGGCGGGTCGGCACCATTCCCGGTGCGGTGCATCTGTTCTGGCGCGAGCATCTGGATGCGAATGGTGCATTCCGCAAACCCGATGAAATCCGTGCCTTGTATGAATCCAAAGGTGTGACGCCGGACAAGATTGTCATCCCGCTGTGCCACGGCGGTTACCGCTCGGCGAGCACTTTCATTGCGTTGAAGTCTCTCGGTTATCCCCGCGTCCGTAACTATGTTTCGGCCTGGGGCGAGTGGGGCAACCGGGATGATTCGCGGATCGTCATACCTTGACAGGGCCGTAAGGCGGATGAGCAGCAAAGCGGCGCGCCCGGAGTAAGTCCCCTTGGGGGATTATCCGCCGCATGCAAACCTTGTCATAGCGCGGGCGCAATAGGTGCAGCGCATTGCGCTTGGTGTGTATCTTTGCATCCACCTGATCATCAATGAGCAAGACGCGACTGCGTCGCGGATCAAAACAGAGGACCGGCGGATAATCCCCCAAGGGGACTTACTCCGGGCGCGCCGCTTTGCGGCTCATCCGCCCTACGGTTGCATTGCGGAATCAGTCCATATATTGATTTCCGCCGATACCACGGATGACGGCGGTGACTATAATGAGGCCCATCGTAACCACCCGCTAGCAGCAGGAGACCGCCATGCCGCAAATCGCCTCGTTCGACGACGTCAAAGCCCAGCGCAAGGAACGCCAGGTACCCACCGGGACCGCATGGCGAACCAATTTCCTTCTGCCTGACGAGGCCGATCCGGAGGCGGCACAGGCTTTTCTGGTTGAGGGCACGCCGGGCCGTGTGATCAAGCCGCATTTTCACGATTACGACCAATATCAGGTTGCCGTCAGTGGTGGCGGTCTGATGGGAAAACACCAGTTGGCCATCAACGCAGTGCATTTTTCGCGCAAGTCAACGCCGTACGGTCCCATCGTGTTCGGCGATCAGCAATTGGGTTTCCTCACGCTGCGCGCGCACAAGGATCCCGGTGCGCAGTACATGGACAATCCCGAATCCCGCAGCAAGCTGATGGCGCTGGAAAACCGCAAACCCTGGCAAGCCACGGAGTTGCCTGAATTCGAGCCAACGACGCCTGATGCGGCATTGCATACGTTCAGCGACATCAGGTCTGATGACGGCCTCGCCAGTTTTTCGCTGAGCGTGGCGCCGAATGCCAAGGCACTGGCGCCAGATCCCGCGCACAGCAACGGTCAGTATCTGATCATCGTCCGCGGCAGCCTGCATTACGAGGGCAAGGAATACAAAGCGCTGTCGGTGGCGTTCGTGAAACCGCTGGAAGGGCGGTTCGAACTGGTCGCCGGCGCTGAAGGCCTCGATGTGCTGGTACTGCATTTCCCGCGCGAGGTCGTGACCCAGGCTGTGGCCGCACCGCAAGTCGCCCAGCGCGCACCCGGCACCCGCAAATGGCAGTGCATGTTGTGCGCTTTTGTTTATGACGAAGCGCAGGGCATGCCCCACGAAGGTGTTGCGCCAGGCACGCCCTGGGAAGATGTGCCGGAGACCTGGTTCTGTCCGGATTGCTCGGCGAGCAAGAGTGATTTCGAGATGGCGCTGGTCGAGTAACACCACTCCGGCGTTCTCTCCGGATGGTCATGGCCTTCCAATTGCAGGAAACCTCTGCCGCATGGACTGCGGCAGAATTCGAAGCCGATCGGCCGCGCTGGTTGTTCACACTGGATGACCGCGCGCGCTGTGATCTGGTTGCCGCGCTGACTCAGGCGCTTGATCCTGACAAAACACTGTTTGATTACCGCCGCGAGGATTTTGATCTCGGTTCAGCGGCGCCGGTGATTGCTGCGGCGTTTCGCGAAATGCAGCACGGCCGCGGTGTGGCGCTGATTCGTGGTCTGCCGCGCGAGGGCCTTGATGAAAAAGATTTCGAAGTCCTGACCTGGGGCATCGGCCTGCATCACGGTGTCGGTCGGCCGCAAGGCAAGGCCAGCCATTACGTGTCGGCGGTGCGCGATGCCGGCAACGTCTACCGCACGGGTTCCGGTCGCGGTTACAACTCGAATGCCGAGCTGGATTTCCATACCGACTCCACCGATGTCGTTGCGCTGAGCTGCTACAACAAGGCGGTGTCCGGCGGCATGAGCATCACCACCAGTTCGGTCGCGGCCTGGTGCGCGATGCGACGTGAACATCCGGACCTCGCCAATCATCTGCATGATCCGATTCATTTCAGCCGGCAGGGTGAGCAGGCGTTGGACGAGGCGCCGTCCTATCCGCATCCCTTGTTCGATGTCCGTGACGGCAAACTCTTCAGCAAATGGAACCGCAACCGCGTGACCTCGGCGCAGATGATTGAAGGTGTGCCGCAGTTGTCGAAGCGGCAGTGGCAAGCGCTGGAGGCGTTTGATGCGCTGGTACGCCGGCCCGATCTCGCGCATTCGATGTGGCTGCAGCCGGGTGATCTGCAGATCATCAACAGCCATGTCACGCTGCATTCGCGTACTGATTTCACCGATCATGATGATCCGGCGCAGAAACGTTTGTTGTTTCGCCTGTGGCTGGCACCGCCCGATGGCGATGAATTGCCGGAGAGCTGGAAGGTTCTCTACAAAGCAATTGGCAAGGGCACGGTGCGTGGGGGCATCATCGGCCAGCAGCACGACGCCGTGCGCAAGAGTTATGAGCAGCGGCAGGCTGCGACGCTGGGCATGCGCCTCAGTGATTGATTAAAAAATCAATAAAAACAATTAGTTATATACATTTCCCGGGGCGTCTCCGGAATAGCCTGCAATGGGCTTGCCGATTTCCGGCTGGCGCAGACGCAGGGACTGCAGCAGTTTCTCCGCCATCTGCAATTCGTTATGCGCTGATGCCCACTCGCCTTTGTCGACCAGTTTGCTTGCCGCAAACAGTCGGTCCTCGACTTGTTCCATCTCCGGCAGGAACAGGGGGTTTGCGGCCTGGGCTTTAAAATTCTTCGCACGCAGCATCCGCCATTGTCGATAAAGTTCTTCCATCGCGACGCGTGAGCTTTGCGGGTCATTCTTGGCAGTGGCGGCAATGGTCGCGTTGAGGGCGCTGGTGACGATGGCGAGGTCACCGGCGAACTCACCGGTCATTTGCGCGCGGGCCTGCTGCGCGCCGGCGGCCAGTGCAACGCCGAGAAACAGAATCTGCAGCCACTTCATCAAGGGGAGTTCGCGGGTCATGGTGTTGCCTCCAGCGTGAGCAATGCCGGCAGGGGATGCCCCGGCGCGTGCAGATTGGAGCCCGCTTGCGTGCCATGGTTCCCCTCTGGCGGACTTTTCAGGCCAGTTTGAGGGCAACGGCGCCGGCGGTGACGATCAGTATCGACAGATAACGGGTATGGGTGATGCGTTCGCGCAGCACGATGGCGGCGATCAATACCGCAAACACCACCGAGGTTTCGCGCAATGCAGCAACCAGCGCAATCGGTGCCTGGGTCATCGCCCACAGGGCCAGTGCATAGGAGGCCAGCGCGCAGGTGCCACCGAACAGTCCGCGCTGCCAGTGTTGTAGCAGGTAAGTTGTGGTGGCCGTGCGATCGCGCAGCAGAAAAATTGTCAACAGCGGAATTGCCGTCAGCAGAAACACCCAGCCGGTGTAACTCGCGGCATGCCCGGAAAGCCGCACGCCGACGCCGTCGACCAGCGTGTACACGACAATCACGCCCGCAGTGCCTATGGCGAACAGCGCTGCATTCACGTGAAAAATCTGTTTGCGCCAGGCGTCACCGGCCAGCAGCATCACGCCGCCACAGATCAGCGCCACGCCGAGCCAGCCGCCGGCAGTCGGTACTTCAGAGAGCAATAGCGCTGCGGCTATCGCCGATACCGCAGGCGCCGAGCCGCGCATGATCGGATAGGCAAAACTCAGCTCGCCGTGGCGGTATGACATCGCCACCAGCAGGAAATAAGCGACGTGGATGACTCCCGAAGCCAACAGATAGGGCCAGCTGGCGGGCGCGGGCAGCGGGGCAAAGGGCAAGGTGCAGATCATCAGTGCACCGGCACCGGCAACCACCAGCACGGTATCCAGTGTGCGGTTGGCCGAGCCGCGGATCATCGCGTTCCAGATCGCGTGCAACAACGCGCCGAGCAGCACTGCCAGCATGACGTCGATGGCCATGGTGTCTCTGCGTCTGCAGTTTTAGTCGCTGCGCAACCAGCGCACGGCGATGATCAGCAGTGGCGTGAGCAGGAAGACCCAGCCCAGCGTGCGAATGGCCAGCGGCGGTGTCGGGCGGTCGATGCGATGAAATGCATGTCCCCAGCCCTCGCTGCGACTGATGGTTCCGGCGTACCAGATCAAGCCCAGCGGTATGGCCAGCGGAATCAGCAGTGCTGCTGCGCCGGCCGAGCCTTCGTGCGCCCACATCGCCTGCAGGTAACCCAGCGCAATAAAACCGGAAACCAGTCGCTGGCGATCAACCATGGATCAGCCGTGACCGGTTCCCGGGGCGCAGGCGGCAGCGCAGGCTTCGGCTTCGATCTGCAATGTGACGTGCTCGATGTCGAAACGTTCGTGCAGCGTGTGTTGTGCTTCACGCAGGATGTCTTCGGTGCTGCGTTCGCCGCGGGTCACCAGATGTGCGGTGAGTGCTGGTTCTGCGGTGCTCATTGCCCATACATGCAGGTCATGCACCGAGGCGACACCGGCGATGGCCTGCAGACAGTCGCGTACTTCCGGCAGCTTGATGTGTTCGGGTACGCCGTCGAACAGCAGATGCAACGATTGTTTGAACAGCGACCAGGTGCCGACGATGACGATTAACGCAATCACCAGGCTGGTCGCCGGATCGATCCAGGTCCAGCCCTGCCAAAGGTACAGCGCTCCGGCGGCAACCACGCCGACGGACACCAGTGCATCGGCGGCCATGTGCAGGAAAGCACCGCGAATGTTCAGGTCCGACTTGCGTCCGGCCATGAACAGCGCGGCAGTCGCGGCATTGATCAGCACACCGATGCTGGCCACGATCATCACTGTGCCCGCGGCCACCGGCGAGGGTTCCTGGAAACGCTGGATCGCCTCCCAGCCCAGCGAACCCATGGCCACCAGCAGGATCACCGCGTTGATGAAACTGGCGAGGATGGAACCGCGGCGCCAGCCGTAAGTGTGGCGGTCGTCGGGGCGCAGCCGTGCTGCGGCGAATGCGGCCCAGGCCAGCAGCAGGCCACCGACGTCGCCGAGGTTGTGTGCGGCATCGGCAAGCAGGGCCAGTGAACCGGTGACCCAGCCGTAATAGGCTTCGATGATGACAAAGCCGACGTTCAGCGCAATGCCGATGCCGAAGGCGCGGCCCTGGCCGGGCATGGCGTGGGCATGCCCATGGGGGTCGTGGCTGTGGTTACGCGGGGCGCTCATGCAACCACGGGAAGTCAGGCAGGCTTGTCGCGCGCAGCGATCAGGGCGTCGATCACCGGGTGGATGGTTTCGGGTTCAGAGGGGAATTGCACCGGCATGCCGATTTTCACCATCTCGCGCAGCATGGCGATGGTGTTTTTGGTGTTGCGGTCGCCGGATTTCATTTCATGCAGCAGTTCCAGGCATTCCTTCATCTCGTGAATGCGTCGTTCGCAATGCACTGCAGTGCCGCCGACGTAGCGCCGGATGATTTTCTGGAACGGGATGTCGTTGAAAGTGACGGAACTGTCCTCGATCACTTCGTCAAGAATGTTGCGGCGGCGCGCGGCTTCCATGGTTTCAAGCAGCAGGCCGGCCAGGCCTTTCATCAGCACGCTGCGGATCAGTTTCATCGCGCTGGCATCGCCCGGGTTGACGCCGACGACATTGATGACCATGCCGTGCGGCGTCATGCGGTCTCGGAACTCGGCGGCATGCGGGCCGCTGGCGACAAACGGAACCTTCAGTCCCATGATGTCTACCGGGCCCATGATGGACGAATCGACGAATTTCGCGGTGTTGCCGATGATTTCGGCGGCCTGTTCCATGTTGTGCGCGGAGTTGCTGCTGGCATCGACATAGAGATGGTCAGGGCGCAGGTATTTGCGGATTTTTTTCAGGGCAGGCAGCGCAGCCTTGCCGGGGGTGAGGACCAGAATGATGTCGGATTTATTGGCCAGCGTGCCTGCGCTTTTGACCAGTTTGACGCCGACCGCTTCCGCGCGCTGGTAAACCGGGTCGCCCGGCTGTGCCTTGGCGCCGCTGCGGCTGTAGGCCACCATGTCCCTGAAACCGGCCTGCGAGAAATCTCTGGCCAGGCGTACGGCGGCTTCGCCGAAACCCAGCAATCCCAGTCGAATTGGTGCTGAACTCATGTCTGATGGTCTTTCCGTTATTGGTCATGGTCTGGCGCCTGAGCTGCAGCCGGGCGGCAGCCCCGAAGTATAGCGGTGCCGGGGCGGATGAGGCGCGCATGGCCAATACTTAATCTATATCAAACACGCCGGACATGGCCCCGCTTAATCTACGGACATCTTGAACAAAAGGCCGGGCAGCTGAATCCGGAATACTCGGGAACTGGCGCAGTGGAAATCATCAAAACAGACGTTGCCGTTCTGGGCGCCGGCGGCGCCGGGTTGCGTGCGGCGATTGCACTGGCGGAAACGCGGCCTGCGCTGAAAATTGCCCTGGTCTCCAAGGTTTACCCGATGCGCAGTCATACCTGCGCTGCCGAAGGCGGGGCAGCGGGTGTGATCAAGCCCGACGACAGTCTGGACTTTCATTTCCACGATACGGTCGGTGGCGGCGACTGGTTGTCCGATCAGGATGCGGTGGACTACTTCATCCGCGAAGCGCCCAAGGAGTTGCTGCAGCTGGAACACTGGGGCTGTCCGTGGAGCCGTGAAGCGAACGGTTCCGTGGCAGTGCGCCCGTTCGGCGGCATGAAAAAGCAGCGCACCTGGTTTGCCGCCGACAAGTCCGGCTTTCACATTCTGCATACACTGTTCCAGACGTCGCTGAAGTTTCCGGCGATCCAGCGTTTTGATGAATATTACGTGACCGATCTGGTGGTTGAAGACGGTCAATGCCGGGGTTTCACCGCGATCGAAATGCGCAGCGGGCAGATGAAATTCATCCGCGCCAATGCAGTCATCATCGCCAGCGGCGGTGCAGGGCGCATGTTTCCGTTCACGACCAATGGCGCGATCAAGACTGGCGACGGCATGGCGCTGGCCTATCGTGCGGGTGTGCCGCTGAAGGATATGGAGTTTGTGCAGTATCACCCGACTGGTCTGCCGAATACCGGAACGCTGCTGACTGAAGCCTGTCGCGGTGAAGGCGGCATCCTGGTCAACAAGAACGGCCGCCGCTTCCTGCAGGACTACGGCATGGGGCCGGAGACACCCGTCGGCCAGCCGGTGCTGAAAACCATGGAACTGGGGCCGCGTGACCGCGTCAGCCAGGCGTTCTGGCACGAACAGAAAAAGGGCAACATGGTGCAGACGCGGTGGGGCGACTGCATGATGCTCGACCTGCGCCATCTCGGCGAACAGAAAATCAATGAACGGCTGCCGCTGGTGCGCGACATGGCGACCAGTTATCTCAGCGTCGATCCGGTGACCGATCCGGTGCCGGTGCGGCCGGTGGTGCATTACATGATGGGCGGCATCGATACCGATATCCGCGCGGCGACTTCAGTGAAAGGCCTTTATGCGGCGGGTGAGTGCGCGTGCGTCAGCATCAACGGCGCGAATCGCCTCGGCTCGAACTCGCTGACCGAGTTGCTGGTCTTCGGCCGGCGTGCTGCGCTGAGCGCGCTGGAGTATCTGGACAACGGCGCGGGTGCGGCAAACGAATCGGCCATTACGGCCGGCGCGAACGACGCACAGGGACGCTTGCGTGAATTGTTCAGTCGCACCGGCGGTACCGAGACCTTAGCCGGCCTGCGCAGGGAAATGATGGCGACGATGGAGGAAAACGCCGGCATTTACCGCAGCGGCGAAGGGTTGCAGCAGGCCTGTGCCACGCTGGCCGCATTGCGCGAGCGTTATGCGCGCATCGAGTTGCATGACAAGACCAACGTCTATAACACCGACCTGCTGCAGGCCATGGAACTGGGCGCGATGCTGGATTGTGCGGAGGCGGTGACGGTCAGTGCGCTGGAGCGGCGCGAATCGCGTGGCGCCCACCAGCGGCTGGATTTCACGGCGCGTGACGATGACAAATACCTGCGGCACAGTCTTGCCCGCTACCGTGGCGCACAGCCGCCTGAAATCGGTTATTCCGACGTGGTGATCACCCGTTCGCCGCCCGGTGTGCGCGATTATTCAGGGGAACAGAAATGAGCGAACGCACCGTCGAACTGGAGGTGCTGCGCTTCAATCCGGAAACGGACAGCGAGCCGCGCTTCCAGCGTTACAGCGTGCCCTGCATGAACGAGTGGGTGGTGCTGGACGCGCTGAACCACGTCAAGGAAATCATGGACCCGACGCTGAGTTACCGCTGGTCCTGTCACATGGCCGTCTGCGGCAGTTGCGGCATGATGATCAATGGCGAACCGAAGCTGGCCTGCAAGGCCTTCCTGCGCGAGTACGAGGGAGTGATCCGTGTCGAGCCGCTGGCGCATTTTCCGATCCAGCGCGATCTGGTCACGGTGATTGACGATTTTGTCACCAAACTCAAACGCGTCAAGCCGTACCTGATTCCGAAAGCAGTTCAGCCGGTCGAGGCCGGCGAATTCCGGCAGTCGCCCGCCGAGCTCAAGCGCTACAAGCAGTACACGCTGTGCATCAACTGCATGCTCTGTTATGCGGCCTGTCCGGAATACGGTCTGGTGCCCAAGTTCATCGGCCCGGCGGCGATTTCACTGGCCCACCGTTACAACGAGGATTCGCGTGATGGCGGTCGCGAGGAGCGGCAGCAGGAAATCGCCTCGAATGAAGGGGTATGGGAGTGTTCATTCGTCGGTGCCTGTTCCGAGGTCTGTCCGGAGCATGTCGATCCGGCCGGGGCATTGCAGCAGGTCAAGATCAAGAGCACCGTCGACTGGTATCAGGAACACCTGATGCCCTGGAACAAAAAATGAGCGCTCACGGCAAACCCTACGTGCGCGAAGTGTCCCGCTACGCGTGGTTTTTTCGCAGCCCGCGTTACCTGCGTTACATGGTGCGTGAGGTAACCTGTGTATTCATCGCGCTGCATGCGCTGATCCTGCTGGTGGCATTGCGGCGACTGTCCGAGGGTCGTGAAGCCTGGGAGTCCTTCCTGCACAACCTGACCGGACCGGCCGGGGTGGTGCTGCAACTGGTGATCCTGGCCTTCGCGGTCTATCACTCGACGTCATGGTTCAATGTAACGCCCAAGGCCATGCCGGTGCAGATCGGCGAGAAGTTCCTGCCGGGGGCTGTGATCATTGGCGCACATTACGCCGGATGGTTCGTTGCATCCATCGCCGTGCTGTTCCTCGCGGGGGCGTTTTGACATGGCCAAATCCAACAAGCCGATTGTCTGGGGACTGTTTGCTGCCGGGGGCACGGTGACGGCGTTCCTGACACCGGCACTGGTGCTGCTGACTTTGTTGCCCGCCTTCGGTGTGATGCCCGAACTGCTTGCTTACGATAATCTTCGTGCGTTCGCCGGCCTCTGGATTGGCAAGCTGATCTTGTTCGGTATGCTGTTCCTGATGCTGTGGCATGCCGCGCACCGTCTTCGTGTCACGCTCCACGACTTTGGCGTTCGTGCCGATGGCGCAGTGGCGGTTGCGGTTTATCTGGCTGCCGCCGCAGGTACGCTGGCCGCAGGCTACTTCTTGCTGAGGATCTGAAATGACGAAAGCGGTTGCCGAGGGCGTCGCTGCGCCTGTGCAGGCCTTGAAAGCACCGGTGCAGATTCCGCAATACCTGGAGCAGATCTACTGGTGGGCCTATGTGCATCCGAATGCGGTGCGCGTGTTCGAACGGCAATGGCTGGTCAACCTGATCCTCTGGGGCAACTACAACAAGCTGCGTGATGCAGTCTTTCGCGAGCTGCAGGTGCCGGTCACCGGCAAGGTGCTGCAGGTGGCCTGCGTGTATGGCGATTTCACGAACATGCTCGCGCGCCAGCTGGGGCCCCGCGGCACGCTCGATGTAGCCGATGTCGCTCCGGTGCAGCTCGACAACCTGAGGCGCAAGATTGATGGTCATCCGCGGGTGGCATTACATCACCAGGATTCCGGCGACCTCGCCTTCACCGACGCCAGCTACGATTACGTGGTGCTGTTCTTCCTGCTGCACGAAATGCCGGAGGCGGTGCGCTTGCGAACCGTGGCCGAGGCGCTGCGGGTGGTGAAGCCCGGCGGCAAAGTCGTCTTTGTCGATTATCATTGCCCGGGCTGGTTCAACCCGTTCCGTTACGTGATGATGCCGATCCTCAGGTGGCTGGAGCCGTTTGCGATGGATCTGTGGCGAAGGGATATTGCCGATTGGGTGCCATCATCTTTAAAGCCCGCGCACATCGACAAGCTCACCTACTTCGGCGGGCTTTACCAGAAAGTGGTGATCAGGCGCTGATAAGTGATGTTGCGGGTGCGTGCGCACAGCCGGCCAAATGGCAGTCGATCAGCGCGCCCCGGCCCTGATCAGTAACCGGGCGATGGCGTCCTGACCGCGCTGCGTGGCATGTGCCAGCGGACTTACCCTTTCACGGTCACCGAGATTGACGTTGGCGCCGTGCTCAATCAGCAACCGGACGATTTCGACATGTGCGGGTCCGCCGTTGCCGAGAATGATGGCTTCGAGCAGTGCGGTCCAGCCGAGGTTGTTGACATGATTCAGGTTGATGCCGGATTTCACCAGCAGTCGCACGGTGTCGACGTGGCCGTAATGGCAGGCGGGAATCAGCGCAGTGCCGCCGTAGCGGTTGGTGCTCGACAGGTTGGCGCCGGCTGCGATTGCCAGGCGCACGATTTCGGTGTGGCCGCGGGCGCCGGCGAGCAGGAACGCGTTGTCATGGATCATGTCCTTGGCGTTGACGTCTGCGCCGCGTTCAATGAGCAGTCGCGCCGCCTCAATCCGGCCTTCCTGGGTTGCGGCGAGCACGGCATTGCGGCCGCGTTCATCGCGGCCGTTGACAGGGGTGTTGGCGTCGAGCAACCGGCGTATTGCGGCGGTATCACCGCGTTCAGCGGCGGCGAGCAGGGCATCGGTTGAAGACAGTGCCGGCAGCGGCAGCAACAGGGCTGCGGCATACAGGCAGCGGAGCAGTGAGCGATGAAACAGGGGCATGGTTGACATTTGCAGGTTTTCGCCCGGATCAGGCCTTGCCGATTTTACGCCGCGCGGATGATCTGTTCACGTGTGCTGCGGAAAACCGGCGCATCCAAACAACACGGCCCCGCAGATTAAGCTGCGGGGCCGTGGATGCTGCGATTTTTAAGTGCGTGTCAGTCGGACTTGACGTTGGCTGCCTTGACGACTTCCGCCCACTCCGCCACTTCGCGTTTGAGCAGTTCGCCGAAGGCTTCCGGCGTGCCGCCCGCGGGCTCAAGACCGTCCTGTGCAATGCGTTTGGCGAAATCCGGATCCTTGATGGCCTTGTTGATTTCGCTGTTCAGCTTGTCGATGACCGCTTTCGGCGTGCCCTTGGGCGCGATCACGCCGTGCCAGTTGTTGACCTGGTACTTGTAACCGGCTTCCATTACCGTCGGTATGTCAGGCAGTGCCGGCAGGCGTTTGGGTGATGACACGGCGAGGCCGCGCAAACGTCCGTTTTGCATGTGGCCGATGACGGCGGATACCGCGGCGACCATCATCTGCGTGTTACCGGCAATGGTGTCAATCACGCCGGGACCCGTGCCCTTGTACGGGATGTGGGTGATTTTGATGCCGGTACGCAGTGCAAACAGTTCGGATGACAGATGGGTGATGCCGCCGTTGCCGGTGCTGGCGTAGTTGAGCTGGCCAGGTTTGGATTTGGCCAGGGCCACCAGTTGTTTGACATCCTTCACCGGCAGCGAGGGATGGACGCTGATCACGTAGGGCCCGTTCTCGGTCTGGATCACAGGTGTCATGTCATTCAGTGCGTCGTATTTCATGTTCTTGTACAGGCTGGGCGAGGTGGTGTAGCTGCCCGAAATCAGCAGCAGCGTGTAGCCGTCGGCGGGGGATTTCAGCGCGATTTCACTGCCCAGCGTACTGCCGGCACCGGGCCGGTTGTCGACCACGAACTGCTGGCCCGTGGCCTTGCTCAGCGGCGGAGCAATGGCGCGGGCGATGAAGTCAGATCCGCCGCCGGGGGCGAAGGGCACGATGACGCGCACGGTTTTGTTCGGGTAGGTTTGTGCCAGCGCAATACTGCTGAACGTACACAGTACTGCTGCTGCAAGAATGCGCGACTTCATGATTTCTCTCCTGGAGTGGTAGTTTGTTATGGGTGCAATGATATCCACTATGCGGTATTCTTGAAACCGAAACCGCAATGCACATATATTAAAATAGATAGGAGGAAAAAATGCAATTTATCACTGATTACCGTAAAAAACTGCCGCTTCTGCTGGTCGCGCTCGGATTGGCTCTGCCGATGGCACACGCACAGGCTGCAGACGCTTATCCGAACCGACCAGTGCGCATCATCACACCGGCAAATCCCGGTGGCACCACGGATTTTCTTGCCCGGATGCTGGCGGCGCATCTCACCAAGGCCTGGGGTCAGCAGGCGATCGTGGACAACCGCGGCAGTGCGTCGGGCGTCAATGGTGCCGAGATCACCAAGGAATCCGCGCCCGACGGCTACACGCTGTTCATCCCATACCATCAGCACACGGTGAATGCTGCGCTGATCAAGAAGTTGCCGTATCACCCGGTAAACGATTTCACGCCGATTAGCCAGATGACGGCAGGCGGCGTGTTGCTGGTCGTCAACCCGTCGCATCCGGCGAAAAATGCCAAGGAATTCGTGCAGTGGGCCAAGGCCACCCAGGACCCGATCAACTTCGGTTCGGCCGGTATCGGCAGTGGCGGCCATCTGGCGGGGGAACTCCTCAAACTGAAGCTCGGGATCCAGGCCACGCATATTCCGTATAGGGGGACGGGGCCGGCGATCGTTGGTCTGCTGGCGGGTGAGTATCATTTCAACTTCATGGGATTGACCGGAGCGTTCGGGCAGGTGCGCGCAGGCAAGCTGCGCGCCATCGCGGTATCCGCGCCGAAACGGCTGGAAAGCGCACCTGACATCCCGTCGCTGAGCGAAGTAGTGCCTGGATTCGAGGTGATGGGATGGTATGGCGTAATGGCGCCGGCCAAGCTGCCCAAACCATTGCTGAACAAGATACACGCTGAAGTCGTAAATCTCGTGAAGTCACCTGAATTCATCAAGATCATGGGGAATCTCGGCTCCGAAGCCGTCAGCAGTACACCTGAAGAGTTCCGCAAGTTCATGCTGGACGACATGAAGAAATGGGCCGACGTGGTCAAGCGCGCAGGCATCAAAACGCGGTGAGATGACGCGGCAGAATCCATATCAGCGGATTTCCGCGGTATTGATTCAAAGGCCACAAGAAAAAGGGGCGGAGTGAACCGCCCCTTTTTTTGTCAGCAATGCACAGCGATCAGCTGAACTTCACCATTTTCGGATCGAACTCCAGGCCGAGTCCAGGGCGCTGTGGAACGGTCAATTGCCCGTCCTTCGGTTGGGGTACGTCGCGCCACAGGCGCGACGACCATGGCATGTATTCGACGGTCAGTCCGTTCGGGATGGCGGAGACCAGATGGACATGGATTTCCGGCGCGAGGTGACTGACCACCGGCAGGTTGAACGCTTCGGCCATGGCGGCGATTTTCAGCCATTGCGTGATGCCACCGGCGCGCAGCACGTCGATCATCACGATGTCGACCGAACGCGCCTCCAGCATCTGGCGAAAGGGCGCAATGCCATAAACGTATTCACCGCCGGCCACCGGCGTGTCCAGTGCATCGGCGACGCGGGCAAGGCCGTTGTAATCGTCGCAGGTGGTGACATCCTCCAGCCAGAACAGCTTGTACTGATCGACTTGTTTGCCGATGGAAATGGCCTGACGCACGTCCCAGCGCTGGTTGATGTCGCACATCAGGTCGATTTCGTAACCGACGGCTTCACGAATCCTGCGGATGTGTTCGACTTCCTTTACCGGATTGGTGTCCCCCGGCAGCGCCAGTTGGGTTTTCATCTGCTTGAAGCCACGTGATTTCAGCAGGGCAGCGGCTTTTTCGAGGTGCGCCAGCGGGAAATGGCGCATCAGCGCGCCGCTGGCGTAGGTGTTAATGCGGTTGCGGTGACCGCCGGCGAGATTCGCCACCGGCTGGTTGTGCACCTTGCCTTTGATGTCCCACAACGCGATGTCGATGGCCGACAGCGCCAGCGTCAGAATTCCGCCGGGGCCGGCGCTCACCGCGGCGTTGCGCAGCTTCTGGACGATGGCTTCGATGCGCCGTGGATCCTCGCCGATGGTCAGTGCGGCGAATGCTTCAACGGCGGCGAGCAGGGCCTTGTCGAGTGCGCCGCCGAAAAACGTGAAACCCAGGCCCTCAATGCCCTGGTCGGTGCCAAGTTTCAGCGCGACGAAATTTTTCGATCCCGGCGTGGTCGGGCCATCGGCCAGCGGTTCATCGTGGGGGAGAGAAACGAGGGTGGTGCTGGCGTGGGTGATTTTCATTTTTGGTGATTGGTGATTGGTGATTGGTGACTGGTGATTGGTAATTGGTAATTGGTCATTGGTGATTGGTAATTGGTAATTGGTAATTGTAAATGGTAAGCAGAAAGATTTTACCAGTCACCAGTCACCAATCACCAATCACCGGTGTTCAGGGCCTGAGCGCGTAAACCTCGTCGAAGCGGCGTTCCAGTTCGACATGCGTGCCGCGCAGCCGGTCGACGACTTCGCGGGCCCAGTCGTAATACTGGCGCTTGCGTTCCAGCGACCAGCCTTCGGGCGCGCGGGTGCCGAGGTCGCGCACGTTGCAGATCTTGTCGGCGAGTTTGACCAGCCGCGCCGCTTCGCTGGAATGCCTGGCTTTGGCCACCTGCAGGCGTTTGCGCACTTCCTTTTTGATCCACTGCGTGTCGGTGACCTCTAGCACGATGTCGGCGATTTCCTCGCCGAATTCGCCGCGCAGTTCCTGCCACGAGGTTTCGGTGTCTTCCAGCGTGTCGTGCAGCAGCGCTGCGGCGATCACCAGCGGGTCGCGCACCTCGCCTTCGTCCCACAGCAGGTGGGCGAGCTCAATCGGGTGGTTGATGTAGGGCGAGGCTTCCTTGTCCTTGCGCCGCTGGTCGCGGTGTTTGTGCGCGGCGAAGGCCACGGCACGCAGGACGAGGTCCGTGGTGCCGGGGTCGGTGCGGGGCAGTTCGCGCAGGTCCATGGTTATATGGGGACGTTCGCTGACGGATTCCTGTTGACGTTATCCAAAAACATGACAGCTCTCGTCAGAGGCATGTTTTTGTCATTGTTTATTAAATTTTCAATATTATGCGCTGCGCAGTCGCAGTGCGCGGATTAATCCGATGGCCGCGAACGGTACTGCTATGCCTATGATCAATTGGACGATCAGGAGCTCACCGAGCTGGCTGTAATCGGCGGGGACGGTAATGGCCCCGCTTTTGTCCTTGACCTCGCGCGACACAATATAGATCTGGTTTAGGTACTTGGTGCCCAGCGCGGAAGCCGACAGCGCGAGGTTGGTGAACGAAGCCATCACCGCAAAATAGGTGGCCTTGAGATGGGCCGGGGCCGAGTTGGCGATCCAGGCCAGCATCGGGATCATCGCGATCTGGCCCAGCGGCGACTCCAGCGCGGTGTTGGCCAGCGCGATGAAGCGGGCATCGACCACGCCGCCGGTGGCCGCTGCGGTCCATTGGTGCAGGCCGAAATACATGCCGACATAGGGCAGCGACAGCAGTCCGCCGAGCAGGGTCAGGAAGCCGACGACATAGGCGATCGTGTGGTCGGCCATGAAGCGGCGGAACAGGAACATACCGGCGAGGGTCAGCGTGGATCCGATCAGTGACAGCACGGAGATGAACTGCTGGTCGAATTTGAGTTCGTCGATGAACCACCAGGTCACACCTTCGCCGGGGCCGGGGATGGCGCGGAATACGAATATGACAATCACGGTGCCGAGCAGCGTCGAGCGCACGTCGGCATCCAGTTCACGGGTCAGCCGCAGCAGCAGGAAGGCGATGATGCCGAAGGAGCCGGTGAAAATGATTTCCTGGTTGTAGGGGACGTCGCTGAAACCCATGCCCAGCGTGAAGGCGACAAACACCAGGCTGCCGCCGAGGATCCACCAGTTCGGCGGCGTGGTGCCGGTGCGGCCGCTGAGCAGGGCATCGATTTCGACGCTGCTGCGGCCCTGCGCCCGCAGTCGCAATGTCTCGCGGCGCCTGATCCACATCGCAAACAGCACGCCAGCCACCGAAACCGCCGGAATCACCATTGCCATCTGGTAGATGCGGCGATAGAGGTCGACTTTCTGGTCCTCCGACAAGGCATGTGTGCCGCTGAACACGTAGATGTTGATCAGCGCCACCAACACGCCGCCGCCGATGATGGCGACGCGGCCCAGCGTCTGCATGGTGGTGTTCATCAGTTTGCGCTGCGCCGGATCGACGGGATTGCCCTGCGCATCGACCCGCGGCACCGCTTCCACAGTCATCGCGTCGGCGACCACATCCTGCAGCACATAGCCCACCACACCGAGCAGCACGCTGACGACGTACCACGATCCCGGCGGCAGCATCGCTGCCATCGCATCGCGGTCGGAGAGCAGGCCAATCATGATCGACAGGCTGGCGGCGATCATGCCGGCACCGATGAACACGAGGATGCTTTTCCAGCGCCAGATCAGGTCAACCAGGTGGCCCAGGGGCATTTTCAGCGCCCATGGCACACCGGCCCAGAAGCCGAGCGCGGCGAGGAAGGCGGCAGAGAGGCCGAGGTAATCCTTGACGAAAAAAGTGCCGACGATGCCGGTGAGGCCGGAAATGCCGGCGGCCATATAGACCATCAGCGGCGGCAGATAGGAGAGGCGCATTTCGCGCCCGAGGGAGAGGATATTGCGATCCAGCCAGTCGTATAGCGAGCTCATGGGTGACTATAACGTATTGTTTTTATTGATTTTTATTTTTTTAAGGGGTGTGTACTGACGGATACGCCTGCATTGTCAAGTGGGCAGCGCGTATTTTTTGTCACGGAACAAGCGCAGGCAGGCTGCCGCGACTTCGGTGTCGTAGAGCAGGCCGGCATTTTTTTCGACTTCTGCGAGTGCCTTGTCCAGGCCCAACGCCGGGCGGTAAGGACGATGCGACGCCATCGACTCAACCACGTCGGCGACGGCGAGGATGCGCGCGGCGAGCACTATTTCCTCACCCTTCAGTCCCTGCGGATAGCCCGAGCCGTCCATGCGTTCATGGTGCTGCCGAACCGCCAGAGCAACAGGCCACGGGAACTCGATGTTCTTGAGGATTTCGTAGCCTTTTTCGGCATGTTCCTTGACGAGTTCGAACTCGATCGCAGACAACTGCCTGGGTTTGGAGAGAATTTCCGCGGGCACGGCGATCTTGCCAACGTCGTGCACATGGCCCATGACGCTGAGGCCGGCTACATCACTCGCTGACATCCCGAGCTCGCTGCCAATGGCCGCTGCAATCTCGGCGACACGGCGTTCGTGACCAGCGGTGTAGGGATCGCGGAGTTCGACCATGTCCGAGATCGCGTTGGTCGTGGCCTTGATCGAGTGTTCCAGTCGCGCCACGTAATCATTGATCTTTTTCTCCGTTTCCAGCCGGTCGCCGACATCCTGCAATACGCCGATGATTACCGGCTTGCCGGCGTATTCACCGCGGCTGCCGTGAGAGCCGATATGGACGACAGATCCGTCGTGCCGGCAGCCGCGAAATTCGTACTTGATGCTGTTGATGCTGCCCGTAAGGCGCTTGCGGATGTTGTCTTGCACCAGTGGCCAGTCATCCGGGTGCACAAGATTCTCCATTTTCGGGCCGAGTATTTCGTCCGGGGCATAGCCGAAAATTTCCGCGGTACGTGGATTGGCGTAATACATCGTGGTGTCGTCGATGATGTAGATGCCAACCAGCGACTGCTCGACGAGTCCCTTGAACTTGGACTCGCTTTCGACAAGCTGTGCAGTGATGGCTTTCTCTTTTGTGATGTCCTCGATCGTAGCGATGAAAAATTCGATAGACCGGTCGGCGCGCCTGACCGCTTTGACGTTGATGGTGGCGTATACGATCGCGCCGTTCGCACGGATGAAGCGCTTGTCGATGCAGTAGCCGTCAGATTCGCCGGCCATGACCTGCTCGAAATGGCCGATGTCTGCCGCAAGATCGTCGGGGTGAGTCAACTCAGCCCAGGATTTTCCGGCGAGTTCCTGACGTGAATAACCGAGGATGTTGCACAGTTCGTCGTTGAAATTGATCCAGCGCTTTGTCTCCGGAGAAGTGATGGCCATGCCGATAAACGGAAGCTCAAAGAACAGCTCCAGTTTTTTCTTGAATTCATGGATCTGCGAGATATCAGTGAGGTAAATGTCGCAGAAATCCGGATGCGGCGTATAAGATGCCGACAGCATTTGACTGCCGACTCTGACTTCCATGTCCCCGGGTTTTGTTTCCCTGGTGATGTCCCGCAGGGCCTTGTCCAGTTGGCGGCCGGCCGGCGTGTCGGCAACCGACTGGAGCAGTTGTCTGGCGGCATCGTTCATGAACGTTATTGTTCCTGCTCGCGCCATCGAAATGACAGGATTGCGGTTCTGCAGGGGGAGGCGCGCCAGTTCAGATGCCCTGCGTTGCGCGGCTAGCCTGAGACGCAGTTGATTCAGCAAAATGAGTGATAACGTGGCCACCAGGCCGGAAAACAGCAGGTAGGCGCCGATGGACATTGCAGACATGACGCGCCAGTTTGCAAGCAGCGGTTCGGTTGGCAGGCCGACAAATACCATCAATTCGTCATATTGGGGGACCGGGCCATAGGCGTATATCCGCGATTTGCCATCGACAGCGCTCTGCCTTTGGTAAACACCGGTATTGCGCAGCGGCACAAGCTCGCGCCACGCGTAGGTGTCGAGGAAGGATTTTCCGACGGAGTTTTCAACGAAGGGACTGCGCATCAGCAGCGTGCCGTCGGTGCGGAACAGCGTTACGTTGCCATCATCCCCGAGCAGCGGACCGCGCCACAGCAGGCCGAATTGTTCGGCGTCCAGTGCGGCGACAACGACCCCCAGGAAGTCGCCGCTGGGGGAGCGGATTGCGTGGCTTGCACTGATGAACCAGGTGCCGGCAGTGACGCTGCGCAACGGCGTGCCGAGAAAGAAACCGCGCAGCCCGGAATCGCGGTGATGCAGGAAATATTCTCGCTGGGACAAGTCGACGCCCAGCTTGACTGAATCGTCAGAGTCAAGAATTCTTCTCCCCTTTGCATCCACGACCCAGATTGCACGCGCAAGATTGCCAGACTGGGCCAGATATCTGGGAAGTTCCGCAGATACAAATTCAGGTTTAGTGCTCGCCAGTGCATGGGCAATTTCGGCAAGCGCCAGGTCAACAATTTTTATTGAACTGCCAATCTGGCTGGAGATGCTGTGTCTCAACGCAGCCGCTGCTTGTTCGCCGTTGGTAATCGTGTTCATGCGCACCGAAGCCAGTACCAGCAACAACGCGGTCAGCACTGTGGCGAACAAGATCAGCATTGCTGCGGAGAGCCAGTTTAATGTGCGTTCGCCGATAAGGATGGTTTGCTTGAATTCCTCGGCAATTTCTCCAAATGTGATGGTCGATATATCTGGGGACTTGATCCATCGCATCAGCGCAAAGATCACTGCCGCAGAAATGGCGACAAACGCCAGGCCCTTGATCAATTCAAAATTGGCGGTGTCGCTGCCGGAGTAGAGCGCTTCGGTAAGCGCACCGCCGCCAAGGATCCAGCCGCCGCCTATCAACAGGTAGGTGATGGCGGCAATAATTGGAATCGCTGATTTTTTCATGACTTAACCATGATCGGATTCGCGCCAGGAGATTACGGTATAACGTCGCAGATCGATTTTTGCATCCCAGAAATCCGGGGGCAGTCCGGCGCGGTATTTCAAATGGGCGAGAAAATCCGCAGAGGTTGGATGGTGCGTCCATGCCTCTGGCAGGAATATGCTGCTGTGACACCCGAAGCGGAAACTTACGCCGTCGGTTCCGGCGCGCAGACTGGCGACGGCTTCGCATTCGTTTTCCGCAATGATGGGTTCCGGGCCGGACAGCACGGCGACTTCAATGGCAATCGTATCGAATTCTTCAGGTTGTAGCGGCGTGCAACCCGGGTAATTGAAGGCTGCGTTCACCGCGTTGGCGCGCACATCTTCAGCCAGGGCATTGCGGGCTTCCAGGGTGCCGATGCGCGCGCACTGCTGATTCGCCTTAGTCAGCGTGACAAACGACGCGCCCTGCTGGCGCAGCCATGATGGCTGATCGGATTCGGGCATGCTGATGATGCCCAGTGCGTGCCCAATGGCTTGACGGGCCAGTGGCAGCAGTACTTTCCCGGCATCGGCGGGGAGGTGTTTCATCGGCGGTTTATTCTGGTTTGGACTGCTACAATCCTTCGGGTTCCCATTCTACTTTAGGTTAACCGTCGATGCCGCGTTATGCCGCACTGATTCCCGCTGCCGGCAGCGGCATCCGCATGGGGGGCGACACGCCCAAGCAGTATGCGACGCTGGCCGGTCGGCCGCTGATTGAACACGCGGTGCGCTGCTTGTGCGCCCACCCGCGCATCGATCTGGTGTTTGTTGTGCTGGCCCCGGGGGATCGGCAATTCGCCGCCTGTGATTGGCGGGGTTGTGAACGTAAGCTCAGTGCCTTGTACTGTGGCGGCGCCACGCGTGCGGCGAGCGTGTTTAATGGTTTGCTTGCCACAAACGATGCGATTGATGGCAACGACTGGGTGCTGGTGCACGATGCCGCGCGGCCGTGCCTGCGCGCCGCGGACATCGACCGGCTGATTGCGGAGGTGGGCGACAGCGAGACCGGCGGTCTGCTGGCAGTGCCGGTGGCGGACACGCTGAAACGCGCGAATACGGGCGGCGAAGTGCTGCAGACGGAAGGACGTGAACATCTGTGGCGCGCGCAGACGCCACAGATGTTCCGTTACCGCGTGCTGATCGAGGCCCTGCGCCGCGCCGACATCGCAGCGGTGACCGATGAATCGAGCGCCGTCGAACAGACCGGCGCAAAACCGAAGCTGGTGCCGGGCAGCGCGACCAACTTCAAGGTCACCTGGCCTGAAGACCTGGCGCTGGCGGAATTGATACTGAAAGAGCGTGGATGAACAACATGCGTATCGGACAGGGTTTTGACGTGCACGCGCTGGTGGCCGGGCGCAAGCTGATCATCGGCGGCGTGACCATACCGTTCGAGCGCGGTCTCGCCGGACATTCCGATGCCGATGTGCTGCTGCACGCAATCTGCGATGCGCTGATCGGCGCCGCCGGGCTGGGTGACATCGGCAGACATTTTCCCGACACCGACTCGCGTTACCAGGGCATCGACAGCCGCGAACTGCTGCGCGCAGTGGCGCAACTGCTGGCTGAACATCACTACGCGGTGGTCAACGTCGACTCGACGATCATCGCGCAGGCGCCAAAAATGGCGCCGCATATCGCGGCAATGCGGGCAAACATTGCCGCTGATCTCAGGGTGGCGGTGGACAGTGTCAACGTCAAGGCCAAGACTGCGGAAAAAATGGGCCCGGTCGGTCGTGGCGAGGGCATTGTTGCCGAAGCGGTGGCACTGATCGTGCCGTGCGCCCGCTAGCCGCACAAAGTCTGGCGGTGCAAGACTGGCCTATAATCGGTCTGATGCGGGGTACAACCGGCGTGCAAACGAAAGCGTAATCATGAGCGGTGCGGAATGGGCTTCAGTGTTTGTGCATGCGCAGTCCGACCGCGCCATGCCCGATGCGCTGTCGTTGCCGCACTGGGGCGATGAGCAGTGGTGGAAGCTGCTGTCGCATACGACGGTGCGTCCGTTCCGCGCCAGCGAGTTCGTGATTCACCGCGATGCGGTGGATCGCACCCTGTACCTGGTCGCGGCCGGTTCGCTGGAGGTGGGCGTGACCCAGGTCGATGGCGTCACCATGACCTCGCTGGCGCGCATCAGCGCCGGCAGCGTTCTCGGTGAACAATCCTTTTTTGACGGCCAGCCGCGCTCGGCCAATGTCTGGGCTGTCGCCGACGGCACATTGCTGCTGCTGCCGTTCGAAGCCTTTACGCGGTTCGGCGAGGACGATCCGGTACTGGCACGTGATTTCCTCTTTGCAATGGCGCGGGTGCTGTCGATACGCCTGCGCAATACCTCATTTCGCCTGCGGCGCTGAGGGCAGTTCCACGCGGGCGCGTAATCCGCCGCCATCCCGCGGCAGCAGTTTGATCGCGCCGCCATGCAGCCGGGCAATACGCTCGACGATGGCAAGCCCGAGACCGGTGCCGCTGGTGGAGCGGGCGCTGTCCATGCGCGTGAACGGCTGCAGCATGCGCTGGGCATCGGCCCCCAGAATGCCCGGGCCGCGGTCCAGCACCTCGACGCAGGTCATGCTTCCGTCGTGCCCCGTGCTGATTTCCACGAGCTCGCCACCGTGTCGCAATGCATTGTCGATCAGGTTGGTCAGCAGCCGTTGCAGGGCCTGAACGCGCAGCGGCAGTTGCGGCAGCGGCGCCGGCGTGAACCGTACTGTCTTGCCGTGGCGCGTGTAACGTTCGACGACCGCCTGCACCAGCGCATTCAGGTCGGCATCGGCTGCCACGGTTTCGGCATCGATCGGGCGCGCAAAATCGAGGAACTGGCCAATGGCGGCATCGATGTCGCCGATGTCCTGCGCGACGCCGGACTTGAGATCAGCGGCACCGCGGTCATCGAGCATTTCCAGAGCCAGCCGGATACGCGCCAGTGGCGTGCGCAGGTCGTGGGATACGCCAGCGAGCAATAATGCGCGCTCCTCGTCCTGGCGCTGGATGTCGGCGGCCATGTTGTTGAAGGCCTGCGCCAGTGTGCGGATTTCCACCGGGCCGGTTTCGGTGATGCGCGGCGGCGTTGTGCCGCGGCCGAGTTGTTCCGCGGCGCGGGTCAGTTCGCGCAGCGGCCGGTTGATGCGCGCGACGACGAGGAATGCGCCGACCACGGCCAGCGCCAGCACCAGCGCGCCCCAACCGATCCAGCGCAGTGGCACATTGCGCTCGATGCGCGAGCGCGGCAGCGAGACCCAGAATTCCTCATTGTCGATGCGGAAGCTGACCCACACGCCGCTGACGCCTTCGCGTTCGAGGGTGAGCCGGGTTTGCGGCCCCAGATCCTGGCGCAACCGGGCTTCCATGATGCGCAGGAACGGGCGATTAGGCAGCGGCGGTGCCGCCTCGGCCGGGTCGCCGGCATAGACCTGAATGCCTTCGCGCTCAGCCAGTTCATCGAGCAGCGCAAAACGGCGGCCGGGCTCGGCGGTAACCAGCGCCGCGCGCGTCAGGTTGACCACGCTGACAATCTGCTGCGCCGCCTGCAGTGCGCGCGGCTCGATTTCGGAGGCGCGGAAAATCTGCAACCAGGCGAGGTGGGCGACAACCAGAAGCGCAGCGATCAGCAGCACGCTGCGCCACAGCAGGGTTTGCGGCCACAGTGTCATTGAGGCGTGACCGGTGACTGGAGACGGGTAACTGGTGATTGGTAACTGGTGAATGGTGATGGGTCGAACAGCGTGATGGCCATGATTTTTCCAGTTACCAGTTACCAATCACCAATTACCGGGTTACTGCGTTTTGCCGTCGGGGATGAACACATAACCAAAGCCCCAGACGGTCTGGATGAACGCCGGTTTTGCGGCATCGGGTTCAATGATCTTGCGCAGCCGTGACACCTGCACGTCGATGGAGCGGTCGAAGGCGCCGAATTCGCGGCCGCGCGCCATTTCCATCAGCTTGTCGCGCGACATCGGTGTGCGCGGATGTTCGACCAGCACCTTGAGCAGCGCGAATTCACCGGTGGTCAGCGCCACTTCGGCGCCGGCTTTGGTCAGCGTGCGCGAGCCGAGGTTGAAGCGGAATTCGCCGAACTCGATGATCTGCGCGGCAGCACCCGGCGCGCCCGGTGGTGCCGGCGGCGGCTGCCGGCGCAACACGGCCTGAATGCGTGCCACCAGTTCGCGCGGGTTGAAGGGTTTGGGCATGTAGTCGTCGGCGCCGATTTCAAGGCCGACGATGCGGTCGACGTCGTCTCCCTTGGCGGTGAGCATGATGATCGGCATCTTTTCTCCGCTGCCGCGCAGCCGCCGACAGATCGACAGGCCGTCTTCTCCGGGCAGCATCAGGTCGAGGATCATCAGGTCATAACGTTCGCGGCTGAGCTGGCGGTTCATTTCCACCGCATCGGATACCACACGCACGGCGTAACCCTGCTCGTTGAGGTAACGGTTGAGCAGGTCGCGCAGTCGCGCGTCGTCGTCGACCACCAGAATCCGGGTTTTGGTCTGCGTTGCCTGAGTCATGGTGCAATCCTAGCCAGTTCGCGATTGGCTGACCATGCCTTTGAAACAATCTCTTACAAATTGGCGGGACTGCGGGTGGTAATGCCCGCGTAGCATGGGGTCATGGTGCTGCGGTCGGCTCTGGCAACATCTGCTTACACAATGGCCGCAATCTGAAACAGTCTGCTTACAGGGGATGGCGATGATGGCTGCAGCGCTGCGGTGGGGTGTGGCCAGGAAGATGAACTCCGGCATACTGGCGGTAATTATTCAATTGGAGTGCAGCACATGAAATTCTGGCTGGTATTTTTTCTGGCGGCGACGGTCCTGCAGGCGGGGCCGGCGGCGGCCGGACCGTGGCGCGAATTGCGCGCGGCGCAGGGGCAGCCGGACCGCCATGAACGCGCTCCGCAACGCCAGCGGGATGCCGGCCAGGAACGTTTTCAACGGCAGGAGCGCCCGCAGCGCCTCTCCGATGAAGAGCGTCGTGAACTGCACCGCGATCTGGACAAGGCGCGCCGGGAAATCTACAAGCCCCGCCCCGATCGCTGACCGCAATAAAACTCAAAGGAATCGGCCATGAAAATCAATAAATTGCTGTTTGTCGCCATGCTGTGTGTTGCTCCGGCGTTTGCCGCTGAAGGCATTCCCGGCGCAACCATTGCCAATGACGGCGCCAGGCCGCCATACGGCGGCCATGCCGCGCAGCGCGAGGCCTGCAAGGCAGACCCGGAGAAATGCCGCAAGGAGCGCATGGCGCAGCGTGAAAAGATGTGCGCAGAGAATCCGGAGCGGTGCAAGCAGATGAAGGCGAAGATGGAGCAGCGCCGCGCCGAGTGCAAGGCCGATCCGGAGAAATGCCGGAAGGAGCATCAGGCGCGGCGCGAAAAGACGTGCGCGGAGAATCCGGAGAAGTGCAGGAAGATGCAGGCGAAGATGGAGCAACGCCGCGCGCAGTGCAAGGCTGATCCGGAGAAATGCCGTCAGCAACATCATGCCCGTCCTGACGCGAAGGCTCCAGTCAAGAACTAGCAGCGGAGCCCGTGATGATGCGACGCGTGTTCACCATGCTGTTGTGCGGACTGCTGGCGTCGCCCGTGTTGGCGCGTCCGCTGGGTTTTGACGATGCACGGCATCTGCTGAACCGCACCGGTTTCGCGGCAAATCCCCCGGAAATCACCGAGTTCTCCAGGCTGACGCGCGAGGCCGCCGTGGCGCGTCTGCTGGGGTGGACTGCGCGGGCACCCGCAGTGCCGGCACCCGACTGGACGCAAATGCCGTACGAGCCGCCGCCGCGGCTGCCGCAGTTGAGTGACGAGGCGCGCAAGGATTACCAGCGGCAGTTGATCGGGCAGGGCCGTGACCTGAAAGGCTGGTGGATGGCGGAAATGCTGACCACGACTTCGCCACTGACTGAAAAGATGGTGCTGTTCTGGCACAACCATTTCACGTCCAGCCTGCGCAAGGTGCGCATGCCGCTGCTGATATACCGGCAGCACATGACGCTGCGCCGGCATGCCCTGGGTAATTTCCGTGAACTGCTGCATGCGCTGGCCCGCGATCCGGCGATGCTGATTTATCTCGACGGCGTCGCCAGCCGCAAAGGGCAGCCCAATGAAAATTTTTCCCGTGAGCTGATGGAATTGTTCACGCTGGGCGAGGGGCATTATGCCGAACAGGACGTCAAGGAGGCGGCCCGCGCTTTCACCGGCTGGAGTATCGACCGCGACAGCGGCGAATTCCTGTTCCGCCGCGCGTTGCATGACGATGGTGTCAAAACCGTGCTCGGTGTCAGCGGAGCGCACGACGGCGCCGCGGTGATTGAAATTCTGCTGGCACGCCCGGAAACCGCCGAATTCATCGTCGCCAAATTATGGCGGGAGTTTGTCTCGGCGGAACCCGACATGGACGAGGTGCGGCGCATTGCCGGGCTGTTCAGGGCCGGCGCTTATGACATCCGGGTGGCGCTGCGCGAACTGCTGGCCGGGGATGCGTTCTACGCGCCGCGCCATCGCGCCGGCCTGGTGAAATCACCGGTGGACATCGTGGTGGGCACATTGCGGCAGTTCCGGATGACGGTGGCCGATCCCTTGCCCTACGCGCTGGCGGCCGGACGGCTGGGACAGGACCTGTTTGCGCCACCGAACGTCAAGGGCTGGCCCGGCGGCGCGACCTGGATCAATGCGACCACGCTGCTGTCACGCCGGCAATTCCTCGAAAGCGTTTTTCGCAGCAACGAACCCGGCATGGCGCCTGCGATGCGCACGACGCCCGCCGCGGATGACCTGCGGGGACGGCAGCAACGTGCGCTGGACGATCTGCGCTTTGACGATGTCGCCTGGTTCGCCCAGTTTCGCGGCGCGCCGGGCCAGGACTGGCAGCGTGTGGTGCTGGCCATGCCGCCGGTGGCGGCGATGGCCGGTGATGATGCGGCTGCATTGCGACTGGCGGTGCAGGACGCCGCCTATCAACTGAAATGAAACAAGGGGGACGCATGAACCGGCGTGAATTTCTCGCAGCAAGCGGCGCGGCAACGGTGGCCGTGGCCTGGGGCGCGCAACCGGCCGCCGCCGCGACCACGGGCTATGGCAATGTGCTGGTGCTGGTGGAGTTGCAGGGCGGCAATGATGGCCTGAATACGGTCATTCCTTTTGCCGATCCGGCGTATTACGCGCTGCGGCCGCAACTGGCGATTTCGCGCGGGCAGGTGTTGGCGCTGGATGCAGCCACCGGCCTGCATCCAGCGCTGCAGCCGCTGCAGGCCCTGTGGCAGGCGCGCGAACTGGCGATTGTGCAGGGCGTGGGTTATCCGGATGCCAACCTGTCGCATTTTCGCTCCATCGAAATCTGGGATACCGCGTCGCGCAGCAACGAATATCTGCCCGACGGTTGGCTGGCCCGGGTGTTCAAGGCGGCACCGGCGCCACCGGAATATGCGGCCGACGGGGTGGTGGTCGGCAGCGGCATGGGGCCGTTTGCCGGCGGCGCCCGCGCAGTGGCCATCACCAACACGGAACAGTTTTTGCGCCAGGCGCGGCTCGCGCAACCGGTGGCAGCGGCGGGCAGCGGCGCGCTCGCGCATATCCTGAAAACTGAACGCGAGGTGGCTCAGGCTGCCGCCGGACTCGCCGGCAATCACGCCTTTGCCACGGCATTCCCCGCCGGCGCATTCGGCAATGCGGTGCGGACTGCGGCACAGGTGATTGCCGCGCAGCCCGGTGTTGCCGCGGTGAAAATCGGACTGGGCAGTTTTGACACGCATCGCGGCCAGCTTGCCACGCACGCGCGACTACTGCAGGAACTGGCGGGAGGACTGCTGGCACTGAAGTCGGCGCTGGTGGAGTTGCAGCGCTGGGACTCCGCGCTGGTGATGACGTATTCGGAATTCGGCCGCCGCGCCACGGAGAATGGCAGTGGCGGCACGGATCACGGCACCGCCGGCGCGCATTTTGCGATGGGCGGGCGGGTGCGCGGCGGTTTATACGGGCGGCCACCGGAACTGACCCGCCTCGATCGCAATGGCAATCTGCCGCACGCCGTTGATTTTCGCGATCTCTACGCCACCGTACTGGGTGATTGGTGGGGCATGTCGCCGCAGCGGGCGCTGGGCGGCCGGTTTCAGCCTGTCGGATTCATTCGCACATAGCGGTATGCCCCCGGTATGTGGCGGCAAGCCCATCAATTATTTATATCATAAGTAATTGATTTTATTGTTATTTTATTGTTTTCCCAAGTCCGGGTGCTGCCAAGTCTCGCTTTTCCCCATGGGCGAACGCTAGAATGACAGCCGCAACCCATGTGGCGTCCTGTGGAAAGCCGAATTCCCGCGATGCGCCAAGTACTTACAACAAGACTAAAGGGGACCGGGCACCATGCTGGCAACGCGCATCAGACAAAAAGACAGTGTTTTCTATTTTGCGAGTTATCCGGCAAAAGAGGTGCTGGAGCGCGTGCGATTCATCAGTCGTTTTTATGGTGATGGTGAAAGCGAGATTGCGCCACAGAGTCTGCCGCAGCATGACGAAATCGCCCAGTTCATTTCACGTGTTGAGCACACCGACGAGGCATTCCAGCGGCAGATGTCGAAATCGAAGGTGCGCCAGTTGCGCAACTTCTACGAGATGGCGGTCAGTCAGCCGCCGATTCCCGGCACCGTGCTGTTGTTCACTTCCGACGAGCTGCGCTTCAGCGCGCTGTCGGGCCAGGATGCCATCGGCAATCTTGGCGAGCCCGCTGCCAAATACCTGATCATCGATGGCCAGCATCGCTTGGCGGCGCTGAAGTTTTATTTGCAGGAACATCCGTCCGAGGCGGCCTCAATCAACGTGCCTTGCGTCATTTTCGACGGCCGCAGCGAAGATTTTGCTGCGGAAATGTTCGTCATCATCAACTCGACGCCGACGCGCATCAACAAAAGCCACCTGGTCGATCTCTACGAACGCGTATCGTGGGCCGACCCGGACAAACGTTTTGCGGCGCGCATGGTGGAAGACCTCTACACCGAGGGCGACAGCCCGCTGCGTTACCGCATCAACCGCCTTGGCGGGCGCAGCCAGAAGGACAAATGGATCCTGCAGGCGGAGCTGTTCAACGAACTGCATCGCTGGATCAGCAGCGACTGGCGCAAGATCAGCCGCACCAGCAACCTGTACCGTGAAAGCGAACGTTTCTACGAAATCATCCGTGATTTTCTGAAGGCGGCGCAGAAGGTCTGGGGCGATGCCTGGGGGAATGATGCTTACCAGATCACCAAACCCGTGGCACTGAAAGCGATGATCCGGGTGTGTGCTGATCTCGCGCGCACCGATGCCGAACCGGCACAGGGCCGCATCAAACGCTGGGAAGACCGGCTCGCACCGTGGGCAGCGCAACGCGCCCAGTTCAAGGGCGACGGGTTTTACGAACGGTTTCCGGCCAAGGGTCAGACCGAGCGGGTGACCCGCATCCACCGCGATCTCGCGCGCTGGGCCGGCATCGAAGTCAAATCCAAGGCACGCGCCGCTAAAACCTGACGCGAGTTTTCCAAATAAAAAAGCGGCGCTTGATGCGCCGCTTTTTTTAAGGTCGGGAAATTGTTAATCGCGAGTTTTTAAGGTCAGGCGACGATTAATCCACGGCGTTGTTAAGGCCAGGCAATGTCTTATTCGCCGCGTAGTTCTGAAGGCCGGGCGACGATCTATTCGCCCCGTCCTACTTCGCCGCCTGCACCATGATTTCCACCAGCGTGTCCGGCGAACCGAGACGGGCCTCAACGCAGGCGCGCGCCGGCAGGTTCTGCGGGTCTGCCCAGGCTGCCCACGCTTCATCCATTTGCGGTTTCGCGCGCATGTCGCTGACCCAGATTACTGCCGACAGCAGCTTTGATTTGTCGCTACCTGCGGTTTTCAGCATGGCATCGATCTTGGCGAGGATTTCCGCGGTCTGTTCGCGCATGCCCTTGCTGCGGTCGTCGGCGGTGATGCCGGCGAGGTAGGCTACATTGCCGTGGGTCACGGCGCGGGAGAGGCGCTTGTCACTGTTGAATCGTTTGATGTCGCTCATGCTTGGGTCCTCCGTAGGGTTGGGTGTTGAACAAAAAATGCCCGCAACGCAGGGTCCTGCGGCGGGAGCGTGCCGGCAGTGTCAGATGTGGCCGCTGGTCACAAGGCGGCCGAGAAAGAAAATGCCGGTGGCGATGAAGGCAAACAGCACAAAATCAGGAATCTTGCTGTCACGCTTGTTGCCGATCTGGGCGCCATACAGGGCCTTGAATACGAAAATTGCCGCGATGATCAGGATGATGGTCATCACCGGAGCCTGGAATTGTGCCTGCCACAATGCGCCGAGCCCCTGGGAAAACCAGCCGCCATCGCGGAACAGGTGATAGGCGATGCCGCCGATGCCGAGGAGTATCAGTCCGCCGACGAGAAATGAGCCCAGCGTGGTAAATATGGCTTTCATCGTCAGGTTTCGTAACCCTTTAATTTGCCTGCGGAATAAAACTCGCGCCCAGTATAACGCAAGGGACGCTGGATCGTGGGGCCGAAGCGGGAAATCATGGCAGCGTGCATGGCGGTGTGTCGGCTACAATCCGCGGTGGGCAGTTGCAGGCCAACCATGAACATTCTCGCGCTTGACACATCAACGGAACATTGCAGCGTCGCCTTGTGGCAGGACGGTGTCGTGCATGAGCGCGCGATCCGCGCCGGGCAGTCACATTCGGAAATTCTCGTCAGCATGGCCGATGCCGTGCTCGCCGGGGGCGGCGTACCGCTGGCCAGGCTTGACGGTATTGCCTACGGCCAGGGCCCCGGTTCCTTCACCGGGCTGCGCATCGCCTGTGCCGTGGCGCAGGGGCTGGCGTTTCCGGCGGATATTCCGTTGGCGGGCATCGGCACCCTGCAGGCGATGGCGCTGGCCTGCGGCGCTGCGCGTGTGCTGTGCTGCCTCGATGCCCGCATGCAGGAGATTTACCACGCGGCTTATGTGCAGGAGGGTGATATTTATATCGAGGTGTCCGCGCCGCGGGTCTGTGCGCCGGCGGCAGCACCGGAACTGCCGGGCGACGGGTGGACCGGATGTGGCAGCGGCTTCATGGCATACCGCGATGTGTTGCGGTTGCGTTATGGCGCCGCACTGGTGAGTATCGAGGACGGCGTGTATCCGCATGCCCGCGACATTGCGCGACTGGCTGCACCGTTGTTTGCCGCAGGGCGTGGCATCCGGGCGGAGGAAGCTGCGCCGCTGTACATCCGCGACAAGGTTGCGCTGAAAACGGCGGAGCGATGAGCGCGCAACTCGATGACCTGCCGCGCTTCCGGCGCATGGTGGCGGATGATCTGATCGTCGTGGAGGCGATCGAGCGCGCCGTTTATACGCACCCGTGGACCATCGGCAATTTCACTGATTCGCTGGAGGCGGGGTATCACTGCTGGATCATGGAGCGTGCCGGCGCTGTAGCCGGCTACAGCGTGGTGATGGTCGCTGCGGGGGAGGCGCAGCTGCTGAATCTGAGCATCGCTGCGCCGCTGCAGCGCCAGGGGTTGGGCAGCACACTGCTGCGTTTTGTCGTCAGGCTGGCGCAGGATTACGGCGCGCAAACCATTTACCTGGAGGTGCGGGAGTCGAATGCCGCCGGCCGCGCGTTATATGCGCGGCATGGGTTTGCCGAAATCGGTCTGCGCCGGAATTATTATCCGGCGGGCACCGAGCGTGAAGACGCGGTAACCATGGAAAAAAAGCTGTCATGACCGATGTTGCAAATACGCGCCGTGCATAGAACATGAACGACGGCCACAATACACGCCGTGAACAGAACATGAACGACGGCCAAAATACACGCCGTGAACAGTTGCTGAAGGAAATCGGCATCGGTCCGGTATGGCGCTTGCGTGATGTGCCGCAGGCAGTGGCAGATGTGGTGGCGGTTGCTCCGGCTGAAGCCCTGGTGGCGCGTGAGCCTGATGTAGCGGTGGCAGCATCGGCACCAGCACCGGCGATTGCCCGCGGCGGTGATCCCGGCCCGGTTGCCGGCATGGACTGGCCGGCACTGAAAGCCTGCGTTGCGGATTGCACAGCCTGCGCTCTGCACGCCAACCGCAACAAGACGGTATTTGGTGTCGGCGATGAAAACGCCGACTGGCTGTTTGTCGGCGAAGGTCCCGGCGCGGACGAGGACGCGCAGGGCGAGCCGTTTGTCGGGCAGGCCGGCAAACTGCTCGACAACATGCTGGCGGCGATTGCGCTCAAACGCGGAACCAATGTTTATATCGCCAACATCGTCAAGTGCCGTCCGCCGGGCAATCGCAATCCGCAGGCGGAAGAGGCCCAGGCCTGCGCCGCCTACCTGCAGCGCCAGATCGAACTGATCCGGCCGAAACTGATCATCGCACTGGGCAAGGTGGCCGCCGTCAACCTGCTCGGCCGTGACGCCAGCATTGCCAGCCTGCGCGGGCAGCAACATGCGTATCACGGCATTCCGCTGCTCGTCACCTATCACCCGGCGTATCTGCTGCGCACGCTGTCGGACAAGGCGAAAGCGTGGGAGGATCTGTGCTTCGCGGTAAAAACGATGGCGGACTTGCAAATGTCCGGCCCAGCCGCAGCTTAGTGCGGGTCAAGACCGACATGAGGTGCTGAGATGACTGGAAAATTTGAACTGCTGATGGCTCTGGTGTTGGCTGCCTTGCTGGGCGGTTGCGGTTACAACACGCTGCAGACGACTGACGAGCAGATCAAGGCCAGTTGGGCGGAAGTGGTCAACCAGTACCAGCGTCGTGCCGACCTGATCCCGAACCTCGTTGAGACCGTGAAGGGGTTTGCCGCGCAGGAGCGCGATGTTTTGCTCGGCGTCACCAATGCCCGCGCCAAAGTCGGTTCCATCCAGGCCACACCGGAACTGGTCAATGATCCGCAGGCGTTCGCGCGCTTTGCCCAGGCGCAGGGCGAACTGTCCTCGTCGCTGTCGCGGTTGCTGGTCGTTGCCGAGAATTATCCGCAACTCAAGTCCGACGCCAATTTTCGCGACCTGCAGGCCCAGCTTGAAGGTAGCGAAAACCGCATCACCGTTGCTCGCAACCGTTACATCGAGGCGGTGCGTGAATACAACGTCGTTGTCCGTTCGTTCCCGAGCAATCTGACGGCGATGCTGTTCGGCCACAAGGAAAAGCCCCAGTTCACGGTCGAAAACGAAAAGGGAATCAGCAAGCCGGCGAAAGTGGATTTCGGCAAGCCTGCTGCAGCGCCTGCGCCGGCCGCACCAGCCAGTCCGCCGAACGAGTACACGGTGCCGGCGACCCAGTAGCCCATGCCCGTGATGGTGCCGCCGCGCGCACTCGTCGCTGCGGCATTGCTGTGTTTTTCGCTATTGACCATGGCTGCGGAGGTGGCAGTGCCGCCGCTGCAGTCGCGTGTCACCAATCTCACCGGCACGTTGTCCGTGGAGCGCAGCGCCGGACTCGAGAAGCACTCGCTGTTTTTGAGGCGAAATAGGGCGTCCAGATCGCCGTCTTGATGGTGCCCACGGTGCAGCCCGAGACCATCGAGCAGTACGCCGTACGCGCGTTCGAAAAATGGAAGCTCGGGCGCAAAGGCGTCGACGACGGCGTGTTGCTGGTGATGGCGGTCGTGTCTGGGCTCATCCTCTGGCGGGTCATCAGCAGCCTGGCCGTATCATCCATGGCCGCCGTTGTGGCCTTCGTCGTCAGCCTGCTGGCCGGCGCACGGGCAACGTTCGGCAGCGGCTAGGGTGGATTGGGTGGCGGCGGTTCGTGATCTTCCGGCGGCGGCGGCGGGTTCGGTGG
>Ga0163151_10000445_pt1 | contig 72897 bp, 63 predicted proteins | sample OliLakLV19MP5IB2_FD_145596 | JGI IMG/M metagenome (GOLD analysis project Ga0163151, IMG submission 145596) | Freshwater microbial mat bacterial communities from Lake Vanda, McMurdo Dry Valleys, Antarctica - Oligotrophic Lake LV.19.MP5.IB-2 | ecosystem: Environmental > Aquatic > Freshwater >... | reverse complement strand
CTCGCACCGTGGATGCGCTCTGGGCTGACATCGGCGTGTTGCTCGACCGCTTCACACCCGACGAATGCACGCGCTACTTCGCGTCCTCAGGCTATGTAAAGACATAAACCAAAAACGCTCTAGATCTTTCCCTCGTCTTCTTGAACGCATGATGGAACGGATTGGGGCGGCGCCAGGCAACTCCATACTGACCTCGATCCCACCACAACAAGCTCAACTCGCTGTCCAGGCTCCCGTCGGAAAATTCATCCGATAAGCGTTCCAACTCCAGAGCCGCCAGGCCAAATACCCCATAGGCCCCATAGACCTTCCCAACCACTTGATACAGCTCAGCTCGCCGGCTACGGATCGGGAGTTCCAAGGACCCCAGCAATAGTTGCAATCCCTCCAATTGCTCAGCCCGAACCATTGCATTTTCCCCACCACCTGAAACCTGTCCTTCCCGAGGGAGATCATGATGCCATTGCGCAAGGCCGGCCAGCCCTTGATGGTCCCGGACCACAGCGTCTAACTGCGCAGTCCATTGATGAAGGGTCGGCAGCGTCAGCTGCGTAACCCGCTTCATGGACTCCTGAACCGCCGCGTCGACACGCAATAAGAACGCCACGTGACGTTCATGCGCGACAACGCCTTCTTCCTTCGTGAGCAGGGCCGGCCTGGAACCGAGCTGCACCGCGATTCCGCGAGCCCGTCGCTCGATGTCCACCAACTGCACCCTTGCGGCACTGAGTCTGTCGTTCGCGTCACGCTGCCAGCGCTGTTCCTCTGCCGTAACCTTCGGCGGCGCGACTCGGAGAGGCACGCCATAAACCGTCACCAGCACACGAATAGATTGCTGGATTCGATGGTCCTGCAACGCCTGCCGAAGCGGCATGACCAATCGACGATCATAGTCCTCCCGGTTCATCGTGTCGTCGAGCGGAAGATCCAATTTGGCAATCTGCTGCAGGGGAACTCCCCGACGGGTCGCATAATGCTCCGCGACCATCAGGCTTTCCCGGCTGTTGGCATTGACAACGATCATGACTTGGGATGGCAAGAGCTCGGCTTGGACTGAAGGATCACTTCTCATGAAAGCGATGAGGAGGAACAGAACTCCCATGGCTGCACGTCGATTCGTGAATTGGGTGATAACAATCATCTCGGCCTGTTTATGAAATCTGCAGCGCATCAGCTCGAAAAGGCCATGGTTGCCCAGACCCTGCAATACCTCACCAGTCAATCCTTGTACGCGAGACACGCCTGATCGCGCAACACAGTCAAGCAGGGGAACCTCCTCTGTAACTCGATTTTAACTTTCGCGTAACCTCGCCCTAATCGAGTTCAGCCATAATGCCCGCCTGCGTCAGGCAGAAAACATTGATGTAACCTGGAGGAAGACACATGAAGTTTGAACAGGCAATCGTCGGGATAGGATTACTCAGCGTGATGGGACTGCCGATTTCCGTGGAGGCGTCGGACTCGAAGTCCATCACGCTGAAACAGATCGGTCGATATAGCGCCGGGGTCAGCACAGTCGCCGATGAGCCTCGGGCCGAAATCTCCTCGTATGATCCGGCGTCCAAACGGTTATTCAGCATCAATCTCAATCTTCGCCAATTGGATGTACTCGATCTCAGCAACCCCGAGTCACAGGTCTTGGCCCCAGTCCAGACCGTTCCGCTCGGCGGCAAACCCAATAGCGTGGCCGTGCACGACGGCATCGTTGCGGTGGCCGTCGAAGGCCCTCAGAAAACGGACCCAGGGGCCGTGAAATTTTTCAACACCAGCGGCGCGCTCCTCAATACCCTCACGGTCGGCGCTCTGCCCGATATGCTCGTCTTTTCACCAAACGGCAAGTGGCTGCTCGTGGCGAACGAAGGCGAGCCCAACAGCTACAACAATAACCCGGTGCCCTCCGTGGACCCGGAAGGATCTGTTAGCGTCATCGACATGACGCCGGGCGTGACCAGCCTCACGCAGCTCAACGTCCGGACCGCGACGTTCAGCCTCGCTATTCCACAGGAAAATGCCGCGAGCATCAGGATCTACGGCCCCAACGCGACATTCGCGCAAGATATTGAGCCGGAATACATCACCGTGTCTCATAATTCCAAAACCGCCTGGGTGACCTTACAAGAAAACAACGCGATCGGCATCCTAGATATTCCGACCGCCACCTTCACCAAGCTCGTCGGGCTCGGCTTCAAAGACCACTCCCTCACCGGCAACAAATTGGACGCCAGTGACCGGGACGTGCCCGGAGCGAGCAACAACGGCATCATCAACATCCGTAACTGGCCGGTGTTCGGAATGTACGAGCCCGACGCGATTGCCTCGTATCGCGTGAACGGAGACACCTATCTCGTCACAGCCAATGAAGGCGACACGCGCGACTATCCCCCGGGCTTCAGCGAAGAAGCGCGCGTCGGTGCGCTCACCTTGGATGCCGCCTCTTTTGCCGCCCAAGGGTATCCCGACGTGACCACGGGAGCAACCGGTCTGCGCAATAACGACAATCTCGGTCGGCTGACGGTGACGAATGTCAACGGCGCCAAGGAACTCGATACCGACACGGAGTTTGAACGCCTCTACGTTCCGGGTGGCCGCTCCTTCTCCATTCGCCGCGCAAACGGCACATTGGTGTACGACAGCGGCGGCGACATCGAACAACGCACGGCGGCACTGCTTCCCGATCTGTTTAATTCACAAGGGGACATCGCCACCTTCGATACTAGAAGCGACAACAAAGGCCCCGAACCTGAGGGCGTGGCGATCGGGAAAGTCTCCGGCAGAACCTACGCCTTCATCGGCCTTGAGCGAATCGGTGGTGTCATGGTCTACGACATCTCCAAGCCCACTTCGCCGAAGTTTGCCACCTACATCAATACCGCCCCAACCGACCTTGCCCCAGAAGGCCTGTTCTTCATCAAGAAAAGCGACAGCCCGAACGGCAAACCCCTCTTAGTCATCTCACACGAGGTCAGCAACACTGTCGCCATTTTTGAGATTGTGAGCGATCCACAGGATGAAGACGACGAAGACAGCGAGGACGACGATGGGGAGTAGGATGAAGAAGGCGAAGCGCTTTTTGGCGGTGGCCACCAATTCAGCGATCAACTGGGCTTGAATCCGGCAGTTTTCTCGTCCGACTGGTTCCTCGGCAATGAGCTGTGCTCTCGTTCAATCTGGATTGCCGGGTACAGGGCTGTGATCGCTCGCCAGTGACGCGATCTACGAATGAGCCAAATGGCATTCAGAGATGGAGTCGGAGCGGACAGCCCGGTCAGACGCTTCTGGGTTCTCCGGGTGGGAGTTATCGTTCAAGGTGAAATCGACCCAACACGGCATGATGCAGTTCGTGTCCGCATGCTTCAAAGTTCATTTTGGGGCAGTAAATAGTGCTGGTATGGAAATCGTAAAACCCGACGACGACCTCCTCTCGCCGCTTGGATTCCAGCACGAGTCGAGGCGTCATCATCACAGCAGTCTTGCCCGTCACTTCCTCCCATTTGTTCCGGATCTGCTTCTCGTCGAGAAAGACAACCCTGAGATGTGATATTTCGTATTCTTCTCCCGGAGTGGATGAACTGATCGCACAGCCGGTGAGTGCAAGGGCAAAGATCATTCCGGCGATCCGGAGAATTCCCGAGCCATTGGCCGCATTCAACATGATCACAATGTCGGAGCCTCATTCCTCTATGGCCGAACTCCTATCCTGCCGCAAATGCTCTGTCCATCTGATCGCCGGCCATCCCTTGCCGGCATGTTCCGATCACAACAGACGTAAGCTTAGCACCAATCATGCTCTCGTCAAGCAGCGACGCACCAGAGTCGGTCTTCCCAACGATGTCGTGGCCTGCGAGATCGGTGGCGTGGTGCGAGGAGGTCGAACTGCTGGAGCGATGAGGGTGTTGTATGATTGAATGAGCGTAATTCTGCAAAGAACAAATGGCGATTGACACTTTGATCGTTCTTCGAGTGAAAGGGAAACCAGGAATGAATTGGTACCGTGCATCTCCACTTACAGCCTTCCTCACTACGATCTTGAGACTTTGATGTTGTTACTTGATTCCATCGAAGGCGTCCTCAGGGAACTTACGGCTATTAGGTCGGAGATGATCGCCGAGACGGTCACATCAGCCACCCGCCTGAGTCACGTGCATCCACACTATCAAGCAAGCGCCAGGAATCTTCTGCATTATCTGGCGCTCCGTCGACGCGACCTCCGTCCGTTGCAGCTCCGGTTGGCGGAAATGGGGCTGTCCTCTCTCGGGCGAACCGAACCGCACGTCCTGGCCACGGTAGACGCGGTTCTAGACGTCCTGCATCGCCTGGCACAGCGATCCTGGCAACCACCATCAATAGAGGCTGCTGCTCTCGATTTTGCAAACGGGCAACGGCTGCTTGCCGAACACACCGAAGCCTTGCTGGGCCCCGCCCCCACCCATCGCGGGGTCCGAATCATGATCACCATGCCGAGCGAGGCCGCGGACGATTACCTGCTCGTTCATAACTTGCTCCGGCAAGGCATGGACTGCATGCGCATCAATTGTGCCCATGACAACGCTGCGGCGTGGTTGCGGATGATCGAGCACCTGAAACGGGCCGAACAGAAACTGGGGCGGTCCTGCAGGATTGTCATGGACCTGGCTGGGCCTAAGCTGCGCACCGGGCCGCTCGAGCCGGGTCCGGCAGTGGTCCGTATTCGACCCTGCCGCGATATCTTCGGGCGGGTCATCGCCCCAGCGCGGGTTTGGTTGACTCCAACGACTTCTCCTCACTCGCCCCCTTCGCCGCCGGCGGCTAGCCTTCCCGTGACGGCCACGTGGCTGGCCCATCTTCGCTCTGGCGAACGGGTAAAACTCATCGACGCTCGGGACGCCAAACGGACCTTCAAAATTGTCGATGTGACCGACCGCGGCTGCTGGGCGGAGGCTTCTCAGACGACGTATGTCGTTCCCGGCACAGTCCTACGTCACGGGCCTGGGACAACGAATCGGGATGACCGCGAGTCAGTCGTCGGCGAACTGCCGCCCGGCGAGAACCCCATCGTCCTCCGGCAAGGGGACCTCCTCATTCTACAGCGAGACCTCAAACCCGGCCGCCCTGCAACCCACGACAGTGCGGGACAGGTACTGAGCCCCGCTTCGATTGGCTGCACAATACCGGACGTGTTCGATGATGTTCGGTCGGGGGAATCAATTTGGTTCGAGGATGGCAAAATCGGCGGCGTGATCGAAAAGGTGGAACGCACAGGGGTTCTCGTCAGAATCACCCACGCACGAGTATGCGGCGAGAAGCTGAGGAGCGACAAGGGAATCAACCTGCCCGAGAGCGACCTTCGGCTGGCGGCCCTGACGCCTCAGGACCTGGAGGACCTGTCCTTCGTGGCCCAGCATGCCGACGTCGTCGAGTTGTCCTTTGCGAACAGTGCCCAGGATGTGGAGTTGCTCCATGGGTACCTGGCGAGTCTCGGAGGTCGGCAGCCCGCCATCGTGCTGAAGATCGAAACGCGGCGCGGCTTCGAGAACTTACCGGAGATGCTGCTGACAGCCATGCGGGCGCCTTGCTGTGGCGTGATGATCGCGCGAGGCGATCTGGCCGTCGAATGCGGATTCGAGCGCCTGGCAGAGGTCCAAGAGGAGATCCTCTGGATCTCGGAGGCCGCCCATGTCCCCGTGATCTGGGCCACACAAGTCCTGGAAACCCTTGCCAAGAGCGGGATGCCGTCCCGCGCCGAGATCACGGACGCAGCCATGGGGAACCGTGCCGAGTGCGTGATGCTGAACAAGGGTCCTCATATACTCAGCGCGGTGCACGTTCTGAACGATATCCTGCAGCGGATGCAGACGCACCAATCCAAAAGACGGGCCCTGCTTCGTGGGTTGTGGTTGGCCCGGGCGCTACCGACCGAGTTTAAGCTCGGAACCTGAACGGGGCAAGGATCCTGTATCAGGCACTATTCTCAACCCCCTCTTATTCTTAAGCAGAACGGCGCACAACTCTCTCCTTGTGTCCACATCACCTGTGTCTTAATCTAGAATTTACTGCCCCTTGACTCTTCCCGACTGAACTGAGGGGGTATTCGCAGACGGCGTCGGGGTTCCGGTCACAGATTGTGACTGATCTTTCAACTCTTTGTGATAGCGAGCCACCAGGGATTTGAGCGTATCGTTATGCTGTTTCATATCCGAGTATTTATGACGCAGCGCCAGATTCTTGGCAGAGAGCAGTCTTATTTGAGCTTCGAGTTCCTTGATCCGACTCTCGACACTACCGCGTTCCTTGTCATGGTCATGTTGAATACGTTCAACCTCGTCGTGGGCGACCTGGGCTTCGTGTCCAAATTTCATATTGAGATCCTTGAGCGTCTTAACCTGTTGCTCTAAGGCATTCTTTTGGGCGCGGGCCAGAGCCAAGTCTGACTTAGCCAAATCGGTGTCGACCATTGCCTCTTCATACTTCTTTTGACTGACACAGCCCCCCATTGAAATTACCCCGATGATCACGATCGCCGCCATCCATCTTGACGTCACGTGTGCCTCCCCTCTACCGCTCGCGATATATTCAACCGATGTCGGCCCTACTCTTCAACCACCAAACCACAAGGGGGGTCAGCTAGAACCGACACCTGACGGTGAGCACCAGCAGAGCAGCGACACCGACCACAAATGGGGGCCAGTTGGCGGATTGACCATCGTCGTCATGATTCCACCCCGGTGGCTGATCGAAGGAGAGGACTATTTGGACCGGATCAACCCTGAGTAGGGAGGTTTAATCTCAATCGAGCAACCTCAATGAGAAATGGGTATTGGAGTCGGACACCGCGGTAGCGAAAGACGCCACGACCATTCGTGCGATTTCTCTCACACCCTCCCCACGCGCGTGGCATTATACGCCATCCGAGCCACGCAGAATTACGTGCAGATTAAATTATCCTCAATGTTGAGTTAGGCCGCGCACTTCATCAGGAAGGAACAAACGGGACGAATCAAACTGGTTTATGAATTTTGGAACAGGGCGGGGCTCGAATCCACTGCCAGTTGATTAAGAGTGGCAAATGGGCATTTATCGCAAAACTCGCTACTGCAATGGGTTCCCCAATTCCTTTGCAGGATCGATGTCTCGGAGCGTTCCATTATTTCCATCTCTTCCCGTTCCTTCCCTCTATTCCGGTCTTTTCTGATCACAAAACTGGTCACACCCGTTTCAGGGCGAGGGGAGGGTATTGTCCTCGGTCTTCCTTTCGGCCCGACCTAGCATACGGGTCGGCTCCGGGTAGGGGACCGGTCAAGCAATCGGACTGCGCCGTTGGGGATGTGACGTGACTAGTACGGCTTAATAACAAGTTCACCGCAGTCACTACAGCGATTGTGGCCCGTTAAAAAGCCGTGTCCATCCAGTTCTAATTCCTGGTTCCTATGCTCGCATGCCTTCTGCGACTTCGACAGCCTTCGATGTGTCCGCCGTACCTGTATGGCCTCGGCTTCGGCCTTCGTCATTGTCATACCCTCCTTTGAAATACTCATTAGTAGAGTCTCATGATATGCAAGGAGGGGATGAGACTGCACGGGGGCATTGAGTGAGGGTACATCTGGTCCTTGGATTTCAGCTCTTGAAGACCGAGGGTGGTAATCGTCACCATATTGTTGGGAGTTACGTCAATATATCCATACTCTTTCAAGGTACGGAGGAGAGGTTGGAGTTCGGCAGTATGGTGCGGATCTAATTGAATAGACAGGGCGTCATAGAGCGATGCGCCGTGCCTCATGAGATGTGCCAAGACTGTTCGTACAAGATCACGTCTCTTTTTCTGCCTTCTCGCGTATTTTTGGCCGGGAGATAATGCCATGATCGTTCGTTCTCACAAGGGCAGGCTCGCCAGAACCCAACCCACAGCCTCAGTGAGAACCCTGTCAATCGTCCACCAACGCGAACGCCCTCCTCTCCCTCGTGCCTATTTTCCTCATTTGGTTTGCCTATTCAGACGGCAGCAATCATCAGTTGGCCTCAAAAGATGACGGTGGCAAGGTGGTAACCCAACCGCTCCGTGTCAGCAATCCGTACCCCGGACAGATGTTTTTGAAGTTCGTGAAACACGTCCTTTGCATTCTTGGTGAGGAGGGCGGTAATGAGGCGTTTGCTCTGAGCCACACCGAGCGGGAATAGTTTTTCTTCAAGCAGGCACTGTAGGCATTGCGCGCATCTCGTAGCAGTGGTCGCAGCAATCCTGGCAAATGATGAAAGTGCAATCAGGCCTGATTGACCGAAGTTGATTCCGAACAGATAGGATTCGATTCGAAAATAGACGCGCTGGCGTTCAGGGAGGGCCCACATCTCGTTGTTGTCGCACGTACTAGAGCGTTCCTCAAGAAACGCGGCTTGGAAGTTTTGAAGGAACACCCCGTTCAGGGACTTCATGATCCGATCTGCTTCTTGCCGTGAAAGGTCCATAATGCTCAGAGTATCCATTTCACGAATCCCAAGCATTCCAACTCGCGGAGTAACTGGAGAACCTCATGGAGGGAGATCATGTCCTCATAGTTTACCGCCGCCTCGGTCTTCGATGCACGCATGGTGCCTCCTTTGAGAGAGAGGATGGATGCTTGATCCTTATCTTGCATCGCACCGCCGCTTGAATCAATTACGGTGAGGTTAAGTTCACGTAAAAATGTGGCATGGGTATGCCCTCCTGGGCACAAACCCCTCGGAGAACGAATGTCAGGAAGGGCGGTACTGCACCGCTCAAAATGTCGACAGGGCACCTAAGGCCTTCGGTACAGGAAATCCACTGAATCCATTGAAGATCCATCGTGGCAGAAGATAGCCGAAAGATTCCTCACCAGATGAACCAACGAGTGCGGCCAGCCTCGGAGCAGGAATTCATAGTCGTGTTTCACGAAATCGTCACAGCCATGAAGATCAATAGCATAGACCCGCCGGCACAAAGCGACCCGTTCTGGATTCTCTATGGCATGAAGGGGGCCATCGTCCGCGGCTGAGTCACTAGAGAGTGTTGTGCCGGTTAAAATTAGACTGGCAACTAAGTCGGTCGGGCGCAGGAAAGACAGGAAAGTGCGGCGACTTATCCCGCCTTGCTTAGGGATATTGCATTTGGAGAAGGCGCGATTGGAGGTTCGCCGCAATTCCTGAGACAGTCTTCCCTAAGCAGTCGCTCCTCAGGTACAACGACGCTGCATAGATATCCCGCTAACCATTGACTCGCTTACTATTCAGTGGTTCGACCACTCCGATGGAAAGCAGCGAGGCGTCCTGCGGTAGATCGCGCACACGGTGAGCCATTTCGAGGGCGCCGTTGAACACCACGCCATCTTCCATCGAGAGGATCGGCGTCTGGATACTCCCCGTCATGATGGCTGGCGCGCGGAGCTTGATGCATTCTGTTGCCACGATATCTCCCGTAATCTTTCCTTTACAGATAATGGTTCCGGCGGTAATTGTTGCTTGGAGAACGGCCTCCTCACCAATAAGCAGGACGCCATCCGTATGGATTTCTCCATCGACATACCCGTCAATTCTCACCGTACCGCGATAGGAGATCGAACCCTTGAACTCGACTCCTTTTCCCACAAAGGCACTAATGTCTCCAGCCCCCTCGGTGTTTGGTGAGTTGGCAGCACCCATAACAACCTCTTTGCCTTCCTGCTCGCGTGAGCCCGGCCCTATTTTTTTCTCCTGCCCCCACATAAACACGCCTCCATCGAGTTGGTGACTATATTATGCCCGCCGTCATGACAAGCGCCCGGTCAGAGTAGTGAGACCTGAGGACAGATACAACGCCACTTACGTAGGGGATTTGCATCATTAGGTATTTATATTTGCGTGGGCAGACCCTTGCAGACCTTAGGCCTGCAGCTTGTATCCCACCCCCCTGACGGTCAGCAGGACTCTCGGATTGGCCGGGTCCGCCTCGATCTTCTGCCGCAGCGAATGAATGTGCACATCAAGCGCGTGCTCTTCGAGCGCATAGCCTTCCCCCCACACCTCGTTGAGCATCTCCTGGCGAGAGAACACGCGACGGGGTGATTGAAGGAAATGCTGGAGAATCTGGAATTCCTTGGGGGCGAGGTCGACGGCATGGCCGTTGATCAGGACTTCGTGACGATCGAGGTTCATCTGAAGATTCCCCGCACTATACTGGGGACCCGACTTAACGTCGGCTCCTCGGCGACGAAGGATGGCGCGCATCCGCGCAACCAGTTGACGGACACTCTCCCCGCATACCACCAAGTCTATGCCCCGATCATACTCCTCAAGACAGTCCTCATCTTGGCAGGAGAGGCTTCCCTCTTGCACGGCGATGATGGGAACTGTGTTCAGCGTTCTGATTCGACGGAAGTTGGTGATGGAATAGGATCGACGGTCGAGAATAATCAACGATGGTACATTCGTTTCCGCCTCTTTGAGGGCAACCGACTCCATGGTCACTATTATGCTGCGATACCCGCTCGTTTCTGACGTTCTCTTCAACGACTGTGCGAACGACTCGGACTTCAGAAAAATGAGGACCGAGTCGCGTACGAGTACGATGGGTGATGGACCGCTCAGCATGACGAATAGTGATAAGACAGGGCCAACAACAAATCGTTACGGCAAAATTAATAGTCGGTTAACTCGGTTGAAGGGTGCGTTCACCCATCAGTCTCTGTGTTAGTCTATTTGGGATCGACTCTTCAGTAGGGAGCTATCATGGCTGTGTTCATTGAGTACCTGACAGCTGTCCAGCCGACCGTTCATTGGACGCTTCTTCTTGCCCAACAACCAGACCAGGATTTGGAGTTCGCAGAAGAGGAACTCGATGACGCGATCACCCCGAACCTAAGAGGATCGGTGAACCGTCGCAGGAAATCCGGGGGAGGAAGCCCGATGCTCTGGGTACTGCTCCTGGCTCTTGTCGTCGGCATGGCCTACGCCTGGATGGAGCCCGAAATGCTGACAGAATGGCTGAAGCCCTCTTTGGGTGAGAAGACCATCACGCCAATGATCATGAAGCCGTCGGCCCCATCAACCGCAGTCCCGCCACTCGCCGCACCGCAAGCTGCTCCGCACCCGAGCAACGGAACTCCGGCTCCATTTAATCCACCAACTCCTCCCGCCGCTGTTGCACCACCTCAAACGGCAGCCAGGGCCGCTGCACCAGCCACACCTTCCCTCGGCCCGATGTTCAGTGAAGGACAGAAAGTGACCGTCATAGCGGACAGCGGGGCTCCCGGCGAATACATGTCATTGTTCGCCAATTCATCCAGCAGCAGGCCCGGACCGATCGTTCGCCCAGGAATTGTGTTCACCATCATGGACGGTGAGCTCCAGGCCGGCGACTGGATGTATCTCGTGCGTGGAGATGAAGGCATACAGGGCTGGATATCGGAAAAACGGATTCGCTTACAGTCCTAAGGCTCCCGTTCTCTCAGGCGAACAGCCTGCCGAGAGCGATGAAGCGCTCATGACTCCTGTTTGTACACCAGACGGTCTTGTCAGTTGTTGAGTATAGTTCGAGGCCATGTAGTCGGGATACAGAGAATCGTCACCTCTCCAGTACCATGTTATCGCGCCGCACCGTAAGGGTACTCACATGATTTACAAACCTGGATCGGTAGGACTACTGATGCATGCACCCGTTACAACAGATGTGATGAAAAGATGAGCGGTGAAACCCCTTTCGGATGCTGCACATTCCTCTTGCATGGCGAGTTCCAGCGGAAAGAGGTGAGACCGGAGCCGTTCTCGATGAAGCAGACATGTTTCAGTCGGACAACGTGATGCCCTCCCGATCATACTGTTCGTCACATCTGTAGCATTGAGTGCAGGGGATGGTAGCGCACCGTCTTGTGTAGTGATAAACAGCTGCCTCTGGGATAGAGGGGGAGATGCGGCCCGCTCGATTGCCTCCTCAATATCAGATATGCTCATCCGACTGACAAGGATAAGGGAAGCACGAATGCAGACCACTCCCGATGGAAATACTCAGACGAAGATGAAGAGGGTCCTGGAAACGACTCGGCAGGTTTCTTTGGTGATCCTATTCTTGATGCTGGTGCCCGTCATCAGTGTCATCGCCGCTTACTTGCACGATAATCGATACGATGAACTGCGCGATGAATGGGAATCATAGTGAACAGGGACGTCGGTTCGCACCCGAACGATGAACATGACCAACTCGATCGAGGAGACTGGCTCCCAGATTATCTGCACGGTGGTTCCTCGCTTTACCGCAACTGGGACTTTCGACCGTCTCTTGATAGGGACGAAGGTTGTCAACAAATTTGGTGGAGGGCACAGTTTCTGAACCTCTTCGGCGCCATTGCATTTCAGGACTCGCATCCAGAGATCTTTGGCTTCGCCTCAGGAAGTGGAATCATGCCATTGTCCGGATTGGATTTCTTTCTCGATTTTTCCGCAGACCCCTTGAACGAGCAGCCACATTATCAAGTCATACTCGGGACAGGTGGAGCGAACCCCGCCTCGCCGTTCGGACACATGGGCTCTTTCTGGTGCAGCCGTTCCCATTCCTTCTGCCATGGCCTTCTTCTCCTCCGGCATGGCGCTGTTATGGTTTTTAAGAAAATGGCGGACAAGGTGAAACTGGGACTAGAGTCTCCATGGCCGCTGATGTCTCAAGAAAAGACTCTCTATCCCCTCAGGTTACTATGGCTGAACCGTTCATAACGGATCCGGTTCATATGTTCAAATCAAATCACCTGTGTCTTGATCTTGAGTTTACTCCCCCTCGACCCTTTCCCGACTGATTTGTAACACGTCTGCCGTATCCTTCATTCCAGCTTCTGTCGCCGACTATTCGACCCACGTACCGGACGGTCACATCACACTGCATCGTTCATGAGGTTGCAGGCACCCCCATCGATGCTACGAACCGAACGAAAGGAGTTTATCCATGAATATCGACGGTATCATCCCGAAACCCTTCGCCCTGCTCGCCGTCTTAGGCACGCTGTGCCTGAGCGGCGCCTGCGCCACCCAATCGGCCTGGGCCGAAACTTTGGTCGAGCGTTATTATTCTCACGAGTGGGACCGCGACGACGAGGACGACGATACCATTGAGATGCGCTACGCCGCCGAACGGCGAATGGAGTGGCAACACCCCGATTTTCACAAACAGGATAAAGACTCGCTCCTGCATGTGCAGATACTCGGCATCAACGATTTTCACGGACAGATCTCGGCGGGACGGCGAGTGGCAAATCGCCCGGTCGGAGGAGCCGCAGTGCTGGCGTCGTATCTCACAGCAGCCCAGACTGATCCGAACGATCCTCGTCTCGGCGATCGCACTTTCATCGTGCACGCCGGCGACCATGTCGGCGCGTCGCCTCCCGAATCGGCGCTCCTGCAAGATGAGCCGTCTATCAGTGTGGTGAACCTGCTGGCCAACCGCTTTTGCCGCTTCAATGACCGAACAGACGGACGGGATCGGTTGCGCGCGTGGGAGATCGAAGAATCGAGGGACGACCGCCGTGACCGCCGGATGGATCCAAAATGCAATATGGTCGGCACGCCGGGGAACCATGAGTTTGATGAGGGCAAAGACGAGCTGATGCGCCTGCTGAATGGCGGCAACCACTCGACAGGACCTTTCTTAGAAAACCCCTATCGAGGCGCGCGGTTCCCGTACGTCTCGGCGAACGTTGTTGTCGAGAAGACCGGTAAGCCGATCCTCCCCCCCTTCGTCATCAAGCAGGTCAATGGAGTGCGGCTTGCGTTCATCGGCGCGGTGCTGAAGCAGACACCCACGATCGTCACGCCTACAGGTGTGGCCGGCTTGAAATTCTTGGATGAGGCGGACAGCGTCAATCGCTATGTGAGATGGCTGCGCCGGGAAGAGGGAATCCACACGTTTATCGTGTTGATTCATCAAGGCGGAACCCAGACATCCTATCAGGGCCCGACCCAGCCGGGCGGCCTGGTCACAGGTCAAGACATCGTCGATATCGTCTCACGATTGGACGATGACGTGGATGTGGTCGTATCCGGCCATGCCCATTCATTCACAAACACCTTGCTCAAGAACCAGAACGGCGCGGAAATCCTGGTCACCCAAGCTTTCTCTTCCAGCACAGCCTACGGAGACATTGACCTGACGATAGACCGGAAAACCCGCGACGTCGTCGCCAAAAGCGCCGCGATCGTGACGACCTTTGCGGACGCAGGACCAGGCCTCACGCCGGACCCTGAGGTGGCTGCGGTGGTCGCGCAGGCCGAAGCCAAGGTCGCACCGCTCATCAACCGCGTGATCGGCGAAGCCGCCACCGACCTGCTGCGCACGGAAAATCCGGCCGGCGAATCGGTCCTGGGCAATCTGATTGCCGATGCGCAGCGAACGGCTCTTGGTACGGACTTCGCTTTCATGAATCCCGGCGGCATCCGGGCCGATCTCTTGGCAGGTCCCGTCACGTTCGGCAAACTTTTCACAGTACAACCGTTCGGCAACAGTCTGGTCCGGATGACTCTCACCGGCCAGCAAATTTACGACTTACTGAATCAACAATGGCTCAATCAACCCTTCCCGCGCATCATGAAAAGCTCCGGGCTCACCTATACGTGGGACAACAACCGGCCGATCGGGGATCGCATCGTCGAAGTGCGCCGTAACGGCGCCCCGATCGACCGGCAAGCGAGCTTCTCAGTGACCGTCAACAATTTCATGGCGGCGGGCGGCGACAACTTCACGGTGTTGCCTCAGGGACAGAATCAAGTGGGTGGTCCGATCGACTTGGATGCCTTGATCACCTATGTCCAAGGCTTGCCGCAGCCTTTCTCAGCAGCCATTGAAGAGCGGATTGTGCGGTTGAACTGACGGCGAGTGATCACACGTTTCACACAACCAAAGTGAAAAATGACGCAGGTCATGACGCGAGCGACAACCATCATGTCCGGCCTCGCATTCGTTACCGCACTGGCCGCACGTCGTGACGGAGGGGCCACGCCAGGCAAAGCCCCTGTCGAACAAGGTGTGTGTCAGCATGTCAGCAAGAGGTGCCTGGATGAGAAGCGGTCACGACATGAGAGCATTTGCTTAACTCCAGCAACGACACGAACCGTTTGGCACTATTCCGCCAGGAATGCTGTCGCGCGTACACCACACTATGGCTGGGTTGAGATTCCGCGCGCGCCGAGGACGGCCTGGCGCAGATCGATATCCCATCCCGAAACGGTGAAATTTACGCATCATTAACAAGCCTCTAACCGTGGCGCAATGCCGGCTTGGTAGAATCACGCCAATATATATAACCAAATATCAAAGGAGGAGAACAGATGGTGACAGTCAGTCAACTCATGAAACGAGATCTCGTGACGGTAGATTCCGGCACCTCGGTCGTCGAGGCCGCTAAGTTGATGAAAGCCTGCAATGTGGGGAGCGTGTTGGTGTCTCACGATCACCAGATCATCGGCATCGTCACGGAATCGGATGTGGTAAGGAAATTCGTGGGAGCCGACAAGGCATGCTACTTTATCCCTGTCGAAGACATCATGAGCAGCCCGATCGTTGGGATCGAAGAACGCCGCCCGCTCACCGAGGCGGCAGACCTCATGAATAGGCACCAGACCCACCACCTGAGTGTCACCAAGGGCGGGACGGTGGTGGGTACCCTCTCCGTCCGCGATCTGCTTCGTCCCGTCGCTATAGACGAATTCTAGACGCCAATACTCCTTTCCCTTTACCGACTTCCTTCCCACCCCGTGTCTTCCGCACCCGGTGCGGAGGAGACGGGGCTCTCTGCCTGCCCAATTTTACTCAGGGGCCATCCCCTCCGCGACCATTGGAAAGGGAGACCTTGTTGGGTGGACTTTTTAAGTATCGTGCGTGGATATTCTCATCACGACCAAGGCGTGCAGGCCATCACAGCTCTGCTGAACTGAACTGACTTTTCCTTATCCTCTTAAGGCCGTAGCTTGTATCCCACGCCCCTGATGGTCAGGAGAAACATTGGACTGGCTGGATTCTGTTCGATCTTCTGCCGCAGTGAGTGAATGTGTACATCGAGCGCGTGTTCATCAAGCGCATAGCCATCCCCCCAAACCCGGTTGAGCATCTCCTGGCGAGAAAACACCCGGCGAGGCGACTCGAGAAACTGTCTCAGAATCTGGAATTCCTTTGGGGTCAAATCGACGATATGACCGTTCATCTGGACTTCGTGACGATCGAGATCCATCCGAAGATTCCCCACACTATACTGCCTGTTCGTCCTGAGGCCTGCCTCTAAGCGTCGAATGATGGCACGCACCCGCGCGACAAGCTCACGAACACTCTGGCCGCACACGACCAAGTCTATGTCACAATTATAATCTTGAAGACACGCTTCATCCTGACAGGAGGCGCTTCCCTCCTGCACGACGACGATCGGAACCTTGTCCAATACTCTCATTCGGCGGAGGTTGGCGACGGCTCCGGAGTGACGGTCAAGAATGATCAAGGACGGCACGTTTACTTCTGCTTCTGAGAGAGCAACGGACTCCGTGGGCACAATTATACTGCGGTATCCGCTCGCTTCAATCGCCTTCTTGACCGACTGTGCGAACGATTCGGCCTTCAAAAAGATGAGCACTGAGATACGTACATTTGTCATGGAATATTTCTCGATCACCACAATGACACGATCATATGCGGCCAGATCCACCACCATATGTAGGCCAGGCCCAACACCATGTCGTTACAACAAGATTTAATATTTGTTAAATTGCGCAGACGCGCATGAATCCTTTGACAGAACATTCAGGCTAGAGTTAATTCCGATTTAACAATTCATTGATCTTACAGAAACAACATTCTGGCATCCTTCCTCAGTCGAACGCTGAAGCAAGTCTCTCCGAATCTGTCTTGTATGTTTCGTTTAACGAAACTAACCGGATAGGCCATGCCCATATTCGAGGACACGGGAATGAAAGCCCGACAAAGGATGACACTCTATCCCCGTTCAGCCTCGGTGGGTATCTCTGTCTTTCTTACATTACTCTTTGCTGCCGTCTTCCAAGTCTCAGCACAAACCATGCCCTTGCTGGATCCCAAGATCCCACCCTATCAAGTGGTGAGCAACCTAGCCGGCACCCTTTCAGTCGCCGGGTCTGACACCATGAAACCATTAATGGACTCGTGGTCGGCAAAACTCCGACAACTGTATCCCGGCCTCACCATCAAAGTAGAAAGCAACGGATCCGAGACGGGAGTCGCCGCGTTGCTGGAGGAGAAAGTTCAGATTGCCGTGATGTCCCGGCGTATGACGCAGCAGGAGATCGTTGAATTTAAGCGGGAGTTCGGTTATGAACCAACTGAGATTCCTGTTGCCGTGGATGCACTAGCCGTCTTCGTACATAAAGATAATCCGATCGAAGGATTGACCCTCGCCGAGGTCGATGCCATCTTCTCCAAAGAACGGCGACGCGGGTTAGAATATCCTGTCCGTATGTGGGGTGAGGCGATGGTGTTCGAAGAAGAGTGGGCAGAAGCGCCCATTCAAATCTACGGGCGGAATGGGAATTCCGGTGCTGCCTCATTCTTCAGAGAGCACGTTCTGAACGGGGCTGACTTTAAGAAGCCCATGACGGTGGGCGTCGGGTCGGCCTCGGTTGTGATGGAACTGATGAGGGATCGATTCGGAATTGGATTCTGCAGCATCGGCTATCAGACATCGCAAGTCCAGCCTGTCCCCCTGGCCGCAGTCAAGGGTGGACGGTACGTCGCGCCGACATTTGAAACGGCGATAAATGGGTCGTACCCTTTGAGACGCAATCTGTATCTTTATATTAATCGCTCACCGAAAGTTGCACCGCCAGGCCCGCTTTTTGAGATTGTGAAGTTCGCTCTGAGCCAGCACGGGCAGAAAATTGTCGTGAACCAAGGGTACTACCCGCTTCCGACGATGGAACTTAACCGACTGACCACGATGTGGGCGACTCCTGTGCGAACTGCGGCTACTGAAGGGCCATTGGCCAAGGTCCGTGACTAGGCCCCGTTGACAATTGCCAACCCGCCACGTCAGGGCGTGCTTGCCACTTCACCCATGAACCAACTCATCTGTCTGGCTTTTCTTGCCTTCGTCGGCGTCGAACTGATCGGCGCCTGCAGCCCCAGGCAATTCACCACCGTCACAATCTACGACAACCCCACTACCTATGTCCGATTGGAGTTTGATCGGACGGTGAGGAAGGAAACGGAACACTCACATCCGATCTCGCTCACGCCTGAACACATCGCCGCGGTCCTGGAAGGGGTAAGGATCGAAGAACCCCACGCCCTTATTCGGGGCGATATCCTACCGGGAGATCCGATTCCACGTGTCCATCCGGCCTTCACTGACAAAGAAATAGCGTTCTTCGCACCGCTGTTTGCGCTAGCTTTCAGCAAAGCCACGTCGGAAGAAATCGTAACCTTCTATCAGACTCGATCTACTTCCGCTATCGCGCGAGAAGTCACGTCCGGCGGGGTATTCATTCGAGGCAACGAACTGCATCTGATTCTTGCAAACTACCGGTCATCGACTCACTATATGGCCGATGCTGGGGTCGCCGATACACAGGACGACCGGTTGACACCGATGCAATCGCTGGCTCCTCAAGACGTCCGCCTGTATTTTGAGCCGCATTCAGCCAAGCAGGAGCGACACGTTGGAGGCTTGGAAATAATCTTTCAGCGAGACCGGCGCGAATTGATCGTGCTATACAAGCAACTCCCGTCCCACCCCTGGGCTCAACCAGCCGCCCAGCCAGGAGCGGTTCCTTAGCCTCACGGGCGCGAGGGCCGGTTTGCTAGAAGCTCCACTGGAGTTGGAATCTCAGCAAGTTGCCGCTTTGGAGCTGATAGGGGGTCTGGAAGCACGCGATCTGCGAGGCGGGACTCGCACAGGTCTGATTGCTCCCTGTGATAGGAAGGGTGGCCGACTCCCCTGAGGTTCGCTGAGACCAGGAATAGGCGACGGTCAATTCGATCGCGCGATTGAACTGATATTCAATTCCTAGCTCTGTTTCCCGTACCGAGTATCTCGGCGCATTGTCTTCAAGCTTTCTGCCTCCGAAATATTCCTGCATGCGGACATACGGAAAGATGTTCTGACAATAGGTGTCGCATTTATAATTGTAAAAGAGCTGGATATAGCCGCCGCGCAAAGAGCCGAGTTCTATCGCGGTCCGGGCTGCATTCAATTGAGGTCCCCTCCCGATGTTATACTCCGCCTGAAAGCCGAACGGTTGAGGAAAGACAACCACGTGCCACGCGACTCGTTCGTCGAGATAATTCCCGTCATTCGTCAGTTGGGGAACCGCACTTTGTCCTGCGTTCAGCGCCGGATCGGTAGGCACGACGGGAAATGTCGGAACGACGACCTGTCCGGTATAGGCATCCATCCCGACCTCGACGATCTGACCGTTCGAAAATTCATAGGGATACGACGAATGAAATACAATGTGCTTATCTTTGTTCGCATCGCGCTTATTCGCCGCCTGACCGTTGAAAACACCGATGCCCACCATACCGTAGTCGCCGGAGCCCTTGAGGCCGCTATCCACTAACCGGCGGAACCGCTCGCGCACCGCCGTCGGTGTGTAATACAGAAAGACACCCAGATTGCGCTCACCAGGGAAGGCGCTGTTCATCGAATCGGTGCGGTCGAACGCCAGCCGGTTTTGGCTAGATTGCAGGTTTTCGAATGAATACGGCACCTTCGATATTCCGCCTCGAATCCGCCATTCTTTATTCTCCGTTAGAAAGAGATCCGCATAGGCATCGCGAAGCACTGTTGTGCCTTCTGAATTACTCACGAGGCCTGCAAATTCACTCTGTAGATAGACAAACACCCGATCATGAGGCTGACCACTGACAATGAGGCGGGCACGGCGCATGAAGAACTCGTTGTTCTTGCCGATCGAGCGATCCCCCAGGGAATCGCTCAGTAGATCGTTGTTCGGTGTGAAGTTATAGCGGAAATGGGTGTAGCCGCGGATGCTGATTTTTTCGTACCATCGTTCTCGGACAGGCACATCGCTGATCCCTCGGCTTTGCTCTATGGCTTTCGCGTCCCTTTTTTCCTCCTCTGCTTTCAGCCGGACCCACTGATCGACGGTGATCTGTTTATTTTCCAAGAGGACGTCCTCAGTCGGACCTCCCCACCCGTCGCGCCCCCAGCACAAAGAAACCAGGATGGCGATGAGAGCGATACGTAATGTCCCCCTTGCGACGGTGAAAACCCGGTCACACATGCATCCTCCAAACCAAGCTATGCAATGGCCATCCAGGCTGAGGAGCATAGGGAGTAACGATTACGGCCAGGTTACGACGCGATCCAGGGCGGGTAAACTCGTAAAGAAGAGCAACTATCTCAGCCTGGCTTCAGCGGGTTGCGGAAATACTATTTCGGCGCAGCAGGCTACTAGCCCGCATTACTCATGACGGTTCGTCGCCCTTCGACTAGCTCAGGGTCCCGAGTCCAGTCGAGGGACGAAATCGCGCAGTCGCGTTGTGAGACGGGCACGCGGAGCCGTGCGGTCCCGAGGCGTACTTTAACAGTATGTCGAGGGAGCCTTCGGCGAGCCTGCCCGCCGAAGGATCGTCGCAGCAGCGAATCCGCGATTGCAGCAGAAGTGCTCGTGAATAATGCGGGCTAGGGTCACATGTCTGGGACAAAGAGAGTATGCCACCGAAGGATGCTCAAAGAGGCCATCTAGCAGTTTGTTGACAAATGAGATTACAACACCGGAAACGACACCACGTCTGAGATCACTGACGGAAGCTGAATGGCCCGCAGGCTGTTCAGAAAGACCGTCCAGCAAAGCCGCAGCGAGCAAAGAGGCGAGACGGCACATGCCGCCGCTCGTGCGACCCGTTCGCCCTTCACATGAATCTTTGCGAATGGAAAGTTCCCATCAGTGATTCCGGAATCCGAAGGCGCCGTTCGGCACGTTGAGCCTCTGAGCGATGTGAGAATGCCGATGGCGGACTTTTTCAGCATTCTGTTATGGAAGCCGATGACTTGACACTATCGTGCCCCTGAACTGCTGCCAGTTCTGGCGAAGCGACTTCAACAAAGAGAGAGGGAACTTGGGTGACTCATCGACGGAGTCGATTCGACGGGCAATGTCTTTAAAATTTGGGTCCACCTCATGAATTTTACGGTACTGCTCATACGCTTCATCGCGGTGGCCCGACGTATCCAACGTCAGCCCCAAAACATAGCGGACCTGCAGGATATCAGTTACCTTCGCACCGTTGACGGCAAGGGCATGGCGAAAAAACATGGCGGCGTCATCCGGCTTTCCGATCGCTCGAAAACAAAATCCCCTCTGCGCCGTCGCCTTGAACCGGTAGGCTGGGTCCCCCGCCGCCGCCTCAAATTTTTTAAGTGCCTCACGATACAATCCAGCTTTCTTCAAACCGAGCCCTTCCATATACAACTCAGTGGAGGCATTCTCGCAGGTGACCGCTGCAGGCGACGCCGGAGCATCCTTTTGCACGGGCACTGGCACAATAACCGGCAGAGGTGCCGGCACTTGGTCCTGAGATTCCTGACTGAGCCGAACTGGGTCGAGGAGGATGGTCCTAGGATCGACGACGGCCGGGAGTATGCCGCCGTGCGCCCGGTCGACGGCAGCCTGCAACAACAACGCAGCAGTAATACGGTCAACCCCTTGCCCGAAACCATACATGAGCGCCAAGTCACACAATTGATTGATCAAACGCGGATTGCCACCGCTGAGCCTGTGAAGCAGCGAACAGGCGTACTCCGTCAAGAGATCGGGCCGGCCCCCTGCCACGCGGAGCCGATGTTGCACATACGATTTCGCTTCATCTTCATCGAGCGGCTCGAGCGCATAATCCACTGCCACGCGTTGCGCCAATTGCTGCATATCACTTCCAGTCAGCAATGTGCGAAGGTCGGGTTGCCCTGCCAGAACGATTTGGATACTGCTCTGTCGACCGTCATTGATGTTGGACAGGAGGCGGAGGTCTTCCAGCATTTGGATGTTGAGGTTTTGAGCCTCATCGACGACGAGGAGTACTTGCTGCCCAGCGGAAAATGATCGCCCGAGAAAAGCGGTGAGTGTCCGGAAGTACCCGACCGTATCCTGGACGGGACCTTCCAGCCCGAACGCATCAGCCACCCACGGCAGAAGACTGTTGGCATCCGGATGGGTCGTCGTAATGACTCCAACGGTAAACCGACCCCTGCTCTGGTCAAGAATTGTGTTCAACAATGTTGTCTTGCCGGTTCCCGGGTCTCCCGTCAACACGGTGAACACCGCACGGTTGTAAAGCCCGTACTCGAGGAGATTCAATCCCTTCTTATGCCGAGTGCTCAAGAAAAGGAATTCAGGATCTGGCAACAACGAAAACGGTTTTATGCGGAACTTGTAGAAAGACTCGTACATAGAGCGCTTACCCTCTCTCTTTCACATTCCCCGCGTTCGTACGCTTCATGGTGGACAGGCTGAGGTGATCGCGACCGATTTTATTCAACACGGTCCCCAGGATCGGAACGCTGCCTTTCAAGATCTCCATGATTTGCAGAAATTCAGGCTCTGTGGTCTTACCTTCCTCCACAACGAGAAGCAGGGCGTCCAATTGGGGAGTGAACGCCAGCACATCCGCCCGGTCAAGCGCCGGTGGAAGGTCGAAAATCACGATGCGCGAGGCGTAACGATGTTTCAACTCTTTCCCGAGCGCGCTCATGCGCGGGGAGGTGAGGGCCTCAGCAGAATGATCTGTTCCTCTCCCGCCCGGCAACACAATCAGCCGACCCAGGCCAGGATAGACCAACAGATCCTCGATTGGCCGGCTGTCCAGCAAGAACTCCGTCAGTCCCTCATCGGACTCCAGCCCGAGCTCCCTATGAAGGCGTGGCGCGCTAAGATCGGCGTCAACCAGGAGAACCGTTTGGGTGGGCTCGGCAGCCAGGGCAATAGCTAAGTTGATCGATGTAAGCGTTTTGCCTTCTCCGTCTCTGGGGCTAGTGATTCCGAGCACGTTCCAGTTGTTCTCGCGCAATCGATGGATCACCTGCGTTCTGAGGATTTTGTAGGCGTTCGAGAACTGGTTCGAATTTCGGCCGGTAAGAATGCGATGGCGCTGCAATATCTCGTCGGGAATCACGACCGAACGGGTCCGCGAATAGATCACGGCCGACGACGCAGCCGCGTGTGGTCCGTTCGACCTGAGAGGCGAATGTCCGGCGTTGTGTCGCTCCTTAAATCGATCCATTGCACTCTGCAGATTATCTTTTATCATGAGCAGCGCCTCTCTTCTCTCATACCAAGCCAAGCTTTCTGAGCGCCGCGAACCAGATAACATCCAGTGGATACCCCATTGCCAGAACGGACACGACCAGCAGAACCGCCACCCCTGCTCCGGCGACAGCGACCCGGACCCGATGGCGGGCCAATCGCTTCACATCGTCTTGATTAGGGATATAGGGAATGAGCGCCAGCGGAGGCAGTCCTGCAAGCCGACTAAGTTGTTCGCCACCGCGAATCGAGCGGTCGAGCTGTTCAAGCACTGCGCCGCTGCCGACTCCTCCTCCGATCGCGAGAAGCAAACCTAGGAACATAATGACGGGACGATTGGGTTTTTCAGGCTTCTGCGGAAGGTCAGGGGGATCGATGAGAGAAAACCGTTCCCCCTTCCGCTGGACTTCCAATTCTTTCGATACTTCAGCTTCCAAGAGGCGGGATACGATCTCCTGGTGCTTCCGGACCGATTCTTCACGGCTCCGACCAAGATCCAGGTAGGCAGGCTCAAGTTCAATCGTCCGTTCAAGCCGACCTGCATAGGCATCCACCCGGCGATTAATGCCGTCTCGCGATTTTCGAAGCGATTGGAGGGAGGCCGTAACCGAGGAGAGTTGTGCGCGAATATTGATATACGCTGGATTCTCCGGTTTGATGATGGAAACCTGAGTCCCCGCCGCAGGCACACGCTGCAGCTCCTGTTCAAGCGAAGCGACGATCTGTCGAGACCGAATCACATCGGGATGATCAGCGCCGTACCGATCGACCAGGCTTGCCAAGTGGGCCTGTTCCCCGGTCAGCTTCTTATGCAACTCTTCGGGCGTGGCATGCTGTTTCGTTTCTCGCTCCAACGCGGCAATCTCTTGCTGCATCTTGAGCACGTCCGGATGTTCAAGCGACAGATATCCCATCGCGCTGGCATACTGAGCCCGCAAGGCCTTCAGCCGCTCGGCCGAATCGAGAATACGTTCCCCGCCGGCAGAAATGATGGGAGTATGCGGCTTGAGAGACGCAAGTTCCCCTTCCAGGTACGTTTTCTTTTCCTCCAACGTTCGGATATCGCGGTCGGTATCCTGGAGTTCGCGTTCGGCCTGATTGAGCATCGACATATTCAGCGAGGTCAGCTCCGGCAGCGCCCCATCCGCCTTCTGCTTCACCACGGCAAGTTGAGACTCCAGCGCCCCGATTTTTTGAGCGAGCTGTTCAGATTCCTTTTTCAGAAAGGAAGTGGTTTCTTGCGCATGCCGCTCGCGCGACCTGAGGTTTTCCCCCAAAAATAGGCTCGTCAGCTCATTGGCCACCTTCTGCGTAATGGCCGGACTCTCTCCGTCGTACGTCAGCGTGAACGCGATCGTCGCCTGCGTTGCGTTTTGCGTCCGTTTGTCGATGACTTTGGCGTTGATCACATCCACGCGCATGTCCTTGGTAAAACGCTCCAGCACTTCTTCTGTGGAACTATTTTCCCGCAGATTCGTATACAGCCCGTATTGCTCGATGATCTTCCACAGAGTCGATCGAGTCATGACCTGTTGCTTGATTGTCTCAATCCGCTGATCAGCATAACTGGTGATCGCGGACCTGACGATGTCGGAAGGAATCTCCTGCTCCTCAATCAAGATGGTGGCGGTGGAGCGATAGGACGGCGGAAGCAAGAACGCCAACGCCACCCCAGCCAACATGATGACAAGGGCCACGAGAGACATCGCCACCTTCCTCCGCCGGACGATTCCCAGCACGTCTCTCAAGTCTTTTCTCGGCTGTTCCATGCTCTTCTGCCCTTCTACTTGCCTCGCTTCGGGCGAGTTCCTCATCGCGATATCGAAAGTTTCGGCATGACGTACGTCAGCTTCAAGAACGTCGAATGCCCTCTGTTGATATCAATGGCATCGGCCGCATCGGTCAATCGATGGGCGTAGGTATACGAGGCCTCCAACGACCACCAGTCGTTCAATTTCCAGGTCGCAGTAGGAGTCGCGGTGATGACACGCGTTTGAACCACCTGGATGCCCGCGCTCTGCACCGGGACCAACTCCACAAAGAATACTTGCCCTGCGAAAGACACTGTGACCGTTTCAGTGAACTCCTTGCTGATCGATGCAACCAGCCGATCGGTTCGCACTAAGACTCCGAGGCCGCTGACGTTGACGTCCCGATTGGCTTCGAGGCTGGCCTGCCCATCCATCCATTTGGTTCGCATGGAACCGCCGAACGACCAAATGACCTGGCGATCAGACAAGGACCCACTCCCGAATCTCAGCGTCTGATCGATCCACTTCGGCCCGCCGAACGCGCTGAAAGTCGTCGCCTCGGAGAACGCATGCGTCACCGACAACACGGCGCCGGCGTTGCCGATCTTGAGCCCAGCATCCGGCAAATCCACTTTGGAATACGACCCCGTCAGCCGTACATCGTCGCGCTCCGTCAGCTTGTAGGATAATCCCAGATTTCCTCCATGGACATCGTAGTCGGACAGCCCCAACCGTCTTCCATTTTCATAGGCGATATTCTGATATTGATACCCGAGTTGAAACGAAAAACGTTCAGTGATGGCGCGCGTCCAGGAGGGATTGATCGACCACAGATTACGCTGTGTAAAGCTCAGGATCGCCCCGGTCTGCTGCAGCTCGGATCTCAACGTATTATCTCTCGTAAAGGAACTATCAAGGCTGAACTGGTCCTGTTCGCTCGAATACCTTGCCGTCACCGGAAAGAACAGATTCGTGAGCGAGCGGTTCTGATCTCCGTAGTAGGTGATAAAATCGCCGGCAGCCTTTCCGCTGACCTCCAGGCGTTCGGTTGATCCGGCAAACCGTACCGACGGCGACACCCAGTGGCCCCAGACCTCTCCGGGAGTCCGAGAGAGCGTCAAGTTGCTGTTGTACTCACCCTTGATCGAGAGCGACGGCTCCGCCGACCACTCGGCTGCATCTGCCTCTCGGCCGATCAAACTCAATAAACTACTCACGATGACTCCCGCGATCAGTAATCTTTGTCCAGCCATAGGTCCCTGATCTCCTCCCTTCCCGAGGGAGCGATCTCATTGACACAATCAGGGAACCACCACAACGTCGCCACGTTCCAACATGATGTTTTGGTCCAATTCTTTTCCCTTCCTGACATCCCCATAGCGAAATTGAAATACTATTTGTTCTCCTCGAATCCGACGCATGATACGAATATCGTTCTCGGAAGCGAACGGGGTCAGCCCACCGGCCAAACTCAAGGCTTGCAGAACATCGGTATAGTGGCCGACCAGAAATTCGCCTGGTTTGTTGACCCGTCCAATCACGTAAATCTTGCCGCTCAAAATTTTGGAGACCATAACCGACACAAACGGATTCGGCACGAATTTATTGAGGCGCTTGCCCAACTCAAGCCGCACATCTTCTACCGTTTTTCCACCGGCAGGAATGTCGCCGACGAGCGGAAACGAGATCATGCCGTCCGGCCGCACGACGACTTCCTGTGTCAGATGCTCGTCCTTCCACACGGAAATCTTCACGACATCCTCCGGGCCGAGAAGGTAGGATGGGTCCGCGACCGGTTGTGCCTGGGTTCCATCCGGCAAGAAAGCAGCGAGAACGTGCAGGCCCGTCAACATCCAACACACCAGCAACAGTCCACCGAATCGACCAGCCACGGTTCGCATCAAATAGTCCAGACTCATGACTTATCCTTGTAACTGCGCCAACACAGACTTTGCGTCATCGAGACCCTGGAAGGCCTTATCCGAAGCGAGGGCCTTTTGGAGATGCGCTTTGGCTTCTGCCGTATGACCGGCTTTGAAGTGCGCGATGCCCAGATGATAGTTCAGCACCGGATGGTCCGGCGCCTTGGACGCCGCCTGCTGAATGATGCGCAGCGCCTCATCCCGATGGCCCAGCTTGAGATGGACCCACCCGAGCGTATCGAGAAGGTACGGATTCGGCGCGGAGGTTTCAAACGCTTTCGTGAGCACCAGCGCACGCTCCAAACTCTGCGGATCGCCCTTCTGATCGGCCAGCAGCGACGCCAAATTATTCGCGGCAACGAAGGCCCTGGGATTCTGCAGTAAGAGCGTTTCGTATTCTTGAATAGCACGGTCGACCTGTCCCGCCTCGCTCAGCGTGGTGGCCAACAACAGGCGGAGTTCCTCGCTTTTGGGAATCGTTTTCACACCGTTCTCCAGCAGCTCTTGAGCCTCAGCCGCTTTTTTCTGGGACAGTTTGAGCGTGGCCAGATGTAACCAGGGCGTCGGCCAGTCCGGCTTGATCCTGGTCGCTTCCCTGAGCCGACTCTCGGCGCCGGCCTGATCGCCACCGAGAAGGGACATTTCCCCGAGGAGGCCGGTTGCATAGGAGTGAGTCGGATTGCGGGCGAGTATCTGTTCCAATCGCTCCTTGGCTTGGACGGTTTTTCCCTGTTTAATATCGAGCTGCACCAGAGCGATCAGTGGCTCCGGCGCATCCGGGTGAGCGGTGAAGGCATGTTCAAAGGCACGCCGCGCCCGGTCCCACTCCTTCTTCGCCTCAGCGAGCCGTCCTTCGGTCAGATCCGCCACCGAACTGTCTGCCCCCGCCGAGCGAGCCTTCGCTAACGTCTGATCTGTGGCCGACCAATCCTGCTCAGTCGCCTGAAGATTCAGCAACACGCTCAATGTCTGAAGATTGTTCGGGTCAAGTTTGAGCAACGACTCGAGACGCGCCCGGGCTTCCTTGAGCTTGCCGGAGGACGTGTCGAGCGCGGCCAGCGTCATATGCGCTTCGGTCATCCCCGGATTCAGGAGCACCGCTTTCTCAAAACTTTCCCGCGCCAATGTCGCATCGGACGTCATGAGATAGGCGCGGCCAAGCAGCATATGGGCTTCCGCCAGTTCAGGCCGATCCTTCAATACCGTACGGAAGGCTTGGATCGCATCTTTTCCGTTCCCCCGCTGCAATGCGATCTTGCCCTGCAGAAATATGGCTTCGAAAGAGCGCGGGTTTTCTTTCAGCACTTCAGCCAACTGTTTCTCAGCCACGTCTTGTTTGCCGGCCGACCAATCGAGAGCGGCCAGTTTGACGGTGGCTTCCAGCGCAGCAGGTTTGGTTCGCTGCTCATCCCGAACCTGCTCGTACACAACTCTCGCCTTGTCCGGCTGCTTGCTCATTTCGTATAACTCACCCAGTGCAAACTGAATGGCCGTCGACCGGGGCATAGCACGTTTCGCCTCCAACAGCGAGACTTCCCCTTGCGAGGAGCCACGTCGTGAGACCAGAAATTTGGCCATTCCCAAATACCGCTGTTCGTTGTCCGGGTCGAGCCGGATCACTTCACGGAGGATGGATTCGGCCTTATCGTAGTCGCGACGTTCGTCGTAGAAACCGGCGAGGCGGAGGCGGTGGTCAAGGACCTTCGGTTCCGCCGCCACGATTTTTTTCAAGATCTCCTCGGCCTGTTCCGTCTTACCCAGCCTGAGCAGCGCCAAGGCGAAGGAGTCCAACAACGTCAGATTATGAGGATTGGCCTCGACCGCACGTTGCATGACCGACTCGACCTGCTCTCCACGGCCTTGGGCCAAATAGAGTGTCGCCAGAAGCGTTGAGGCGTCGGGATCGGTCTGATGCTTCGCACGTAGCGACTCTGCGGCGAGCGTCGCCTCGCTCAGATTCCCCTTCACCGCCTGAACGGCGATCTTCAACGTCTTCGCCTCCACCTGTTCTGGCGATGTGGACAAAACCTTCTCTGCCATCTCCAAAACCTTGTCCATCGCGCGACCTTCGAGATAAAACTTGGCCAGCTTCAATAAGGCCCGCTCATGGTCCGGTTTTAATTCCACCGTTCGCTGATAGTTGGCAAAGGCGTTGGGCCAGTTTTTCTCTTTTTCCTCGACCTCGGCGAAGAAAAAGTACGCTTCAGGATCTTTTGGATCGATTTTGAGCACGTTGCGGAGAGCCACTCGAGCCTTCGGGATATTCCCGTCCTGGATGTATTCCCGAGCATGAGCCAGGTATTTGGCTTTTTTCTCTTCAGGGCTGCCGCATCCGATGACAGTGAACAACAATAAAACGGCGACAGCCGCTTTGGTAATGTGGGCACACATGGATGCTCTCCTTTTCGACCTGGTGGTGAGTCTCACCACCAGGCACGGAACCCAAGACCCAATAAAACCCATAACAACACAAACCCGATCGACTTCACCCGTTCCGCAAATGTGTCTAGAAGCAATTCGAATGCAAAGAACAAGACGATCATCTTCGCGGTCAGAAGACTGACGTTAATCCCCTCGACTTGTATCTCCGGAAGGAATGGAATCACCAACGCTAGAAAGAGGATCAGGTAGTCCAGCGGCGTTGTCTGAAACCGGTGCGCAGATCCAAACCGGACCGTCAACATGATGAGGATGGCCAAACAGAGGAAAAATACATTCAACGGCGTATGGAAAATCCTTTGTGTCTCGGACACTCCTTGATCGCTCAAGTACAAAACAAACGTGCCGCCCACATACAGTCCGACCCGCATGAACCATGGAGCAGCAGATGGAAAGATCCCTGCCCCTATCGGGAGGAGAAGGGACAGCAGAAGCGCGACGGCGCCCACGTCGAGTGGCACATGGGAAGGCAGAAACACGCTGGCGAGAAAAAAAACCGCGACAGCACAGGCCAGCATATACAGAGGAAGCTTCGAAAACCAACCAGCCCCGGCAGGGGACCGAACCTCCGGAATCGCCGGCGATTCCTTATGAATGCGTGAGGCAAAGAACCGGTCGGCGCGTATGACGAATACAGAAAAAATAGCGCAGGCGAAGACGGTGTAGATCGCCAACACCTCAATGTCCGTTTGCCAGCGCAACGAAAACGCGAGACTGACGAGCACGGCCTGAAGCCCGTAAATGACCATGACCGCTTCGCGATGCGACAATCCGAACCCTAACAGTTTGTGGTGTATGTGGTTTTTATCCGCCACGAATGGGGAGCGCCGTTCTACCAATCGCTGAATCATCACACCGGCCGTATCCAGGATCGGGAGCCCCCAGATCAAACTGATCAGCGCAGGACTGTACGGTCCGCGCGCAGGATCGGTGAGCACAATGGCGCAAAGGCCCAGATAGAACCCTAAGAACTGACTCCCGGCATCTCCCATAAATATGCTCGCCGGGTAGGTATTGAATCGGAGGAATCCCAAGAGCCCGCCCAAGACCGCGACCATCATACTCATCATGACCCAGTCGTCGGTCAGATAGGCCAGAAAGGCCATGCCCACAAAACTCAACAACGACAGCCCTCCCGCCAAACCATCCAAACCATCGGCGAGATTGAGCGCATTGGTGACTGCGACCAACAGAAACAAGGTCACCGGCACCGCAATCCACAGCGGCAACGGTGTCTCCCCCATAAACGGCAACGAGGAAATGTGCACACCTCCGACCCAGACGACGACGGCAGCGGCGATCAGTTGTCCCAGGAACTTCGCTTTATATCCGAGCCCGACTCGATCGTCCCAGGCCCCGAACAATAAAATGACGGCGCCTCCGATCAACCCCGATGTGACGATCGGATCCTTCGGCGCCCACAGCAACATCGCAACAAACGTTCCCACCGCAAACGCAATCCCTCCGACCTTGGCCATCGGCACATGATGGATTTTCCGATGGTCCGGCAGATCGACAAATTGCAGACGCCCTGCGGTCGCCATCAGAACTGGAATAAGCGCCATGCAGATGACGAGCGATCCAAGGAAACTGAAAAATAGTTCATTCGACATAGATTCTGCCCAGCCCTGCACGATCGAGAGATGAAGTTCCCCACAGCGCACGACGGGGGACTCAGCGACAAGAATCAATCAGGAACGAACCGGCTCATCAGAGGATTGACCGATTGGGTGAAATCGATCAGTACCCTGTCGGCTTCCTCTTCGTCATGCCCCGGCTGGACCAAGGTCGTCAACCGAATTAAGGCGCCGTCCGTCCGTTGCTTGGCCAGGGCATCCCAGAGAAGAAAAAACTTCACGAGGTACTCGTTCACCAGCACACGATCCCGTTGCTTAAACCAGTAGTAGACAACTTGTTTCATCTCTGCCTTTTGAATCACCAATCGGTTGACATGCAAGAGCGTCGTTCCCCCATCGTTCGCCGGCACTTCCGTCGTCCGCAGAGAAGTAATTTCCCATCCTCCTCCAGGGATACAGGTTCGCGGCGAATGGGCCGACTGCCCTTTGCGCTGGGAACCATAATAGGCAACATAGAAGTTCACAGGAACTCCGGCAGCCGCGCGATAATCTGCCAGCAAATAGTCGTCGAATCGCAGGGCTTCGATATATTCTTTTTCCAATGGAAACGTGCTCCCCTGCCACTGTTGAACCTGCATGGGAAAATTCAGGAGAGCCTGCCTCGCCGGCGCGATTTCATCGCGGGAGATGAGGTATGGCGACGCGACGACGAGGCAGACCAACAGACCCATCGAACAGAAGAGCGGCGCCGGCAACGGTCCGGGAAGAAAAGATGATCGAACCACGTCCGGCTGGACGGCGGTCCTCGAGTCTGACGGCAATTGCAGCAGATCGGAAAACGATTGTCGCTCGTTGCCTGACCCTATTCTCGAAAGTCCCCACATCACGAGCCCGAGAATAGCCAAACTGATGAGGAAGATGACCCACCCTTCGAAGAGGTGGAGAAATCCATCGGCAGCGCCTGCCCCGAAAAACTCGACCAACACTCCGATGACGCCGATGCGGAAGCCGTTTAACACGATCGCAATCGGCATGCTGGACAAAAATACCACGGCGCGCTTCCACATCGGCCCCCGGAACAAGTACGCGCAGAGCAGCGCCAGTGACATTAAGGGAAAGAGGTATCGCAGGCCGCTGCAGGCCTCTACGACTTGCAATTGGATCGGGCCGAGGTCGATCACGTTCCCCTCACGATACGCAGTCACACCGACGACCTGCAGACACCCGACCCCCAGCGCCGAGGAAAGCAACTGTAATTGGCCGGAGAGTCCCTGCAAGAGGAATTGCGGCAGCGGAATCATCGTGAGGAGGTACAGTAGAGGAAAACTCAACGCTCGAAGGATTGGCCCTCCGAGAGCAGCCCAACACAGACCCACCACAACACACCAGAACGACAAGTGCAGAAGCGTATACAGCGCGCCCAGTTCACCCAAGCCGTATAATGCGACGCCCACCAGGATGAGCGACAGGCCCCACCACGATCCCCGAGGCTCAAGCGCCCGGATCGTGTCGCGCTTCAACCAGATGAGGAACAGGGAGATGACAGGCACAAAAAAACCATGACCGTAATTTTCATCATCAACCCATACATTGAACATGGACACGAGCGCGTTGGAGTACACCACTCCCAACAACGCGGCGCAGAGAGCCGCGACGACCCACCAGATCCAGTTCCGGATCCAGGCCGTCGGAGCTTCATCGACAGAGACCGACAAGGCCTTCTGATACAAGCCCATGCTAGTGTGCCCTTCCAGTCACTCGCTGTTTAAATACTTGGAACACAAACTTCGGCAAGGCCGTCTGACGAGCCAGACGATTCGGATCGGCCGCCAGCCGGTAGAACCATTCGAGATGAACCGCCCGGAACGCAGCAGGGGCCCGCTTCACATGGCCCGCAATGACATCGAACGTGCCCCCGACACCTTGACAGAGCTTCACGTTCATCTGAGGCAGATGCCGGTCGATCCAGGCTTCCTGCTTCGGACTGCCGAGCGCGACGAACACGATATCGGTCTTCGATCTATTAATGCGATCGATCAGCCCCGGTATCTCGTCGTCCTTTAAATAGCCGTGCTGCGCGCCGGCAATCTTCAGACCCCGGTAGCGTTCGCTCAGGACCTTCGCAGTGCGCGCGTTGACCTCGGGGGTGGCGCCGAACAGGAACACGCGACGACCGGTGCGAACCGCCAATTCACAGAGTTTAGGCATCAGTTCCGATCCGGGAACTCGATCGAAATTACCTAGGCCAAGCATGCGAGCAGCAGCAACCACACCGATGCCGTCCGGAATAAGGACGGCGGTCCGATGCAGTTGCCCGCGCAAACCCGCATCAACATGAGCCCGCATGACTTTCTCTGGATTGACAGCAACGACACTCTGAGCCACATCGCCGGTGAGCGCGGCATCGGCGAGTTCAATCGTCCGATCCATGGTCAAACAGTCCACCGGCACCCCGAGAATCTCAATGCGTTTGGGCTTCATACATCGATCTCCTCAAGGACGACAGGGCGGCATGCCGCGCCTGGGCATCATCGTGTTCCATGACCAGACAGGTCACAAATTCGTGCTGGAGCGGCCCCCGATAGGTCGTATGCAATGTATCCATCGGCTCTTTCCTGCCGTAGGACAGAGAACGCCAGCCCAGAATGGGGGCCGTCTGCCCGCGGTGAACGGCGACCGTGCCTCCTTCAACCGTCAGACGAATCCGGAATTCCGCTCCTTCGAGCAGGTACCCATTTCCGTCAGGAATCGGCGTGAGGCCAAGATGCCAGTTCAACTCGAGATCGTGGATCCCGGAACCAGTCATCTGGTCAACGATGACCCACAGACCGGGAGGCCGATAAAGCAGCCCTCGCCAATGGACCACGCCTGCACGTTTCAGATACCCGTCGTGCATCGCAATCAAAACCGTCTCTCCCTGCGCACCATCCACGCAAGACACCAGGCGGGAGTTGAAGGGGGAAGACCATTGAAACGCCGTCTCCTGAACCGCTTGATCGAGCCCGTCCACGACCACCGTATTATGGGCGCTGGTTCCTCTGAAGTAGCGGCGCCAATCCGGATGCCCTGAGTACGTAAATGTGCCGGTATCGATCATGACGTCCTGGCCACCCGTTCGGAACAGGACCGAAAGAGCATCGGCGTGCCCGTGCGCGTAGCAGGGAGACATTCCCAGCGGGCCATGATCCAGAATGAGGCGAGCCGGAGCAATACCGACTGAATCCAACACGGAGTAGCCCGAATCCTGGAAGGTCGTGAGTCCTATTGCACGCTGAAGCATTGGAGGTAAGTCGAGTAGCGGATCGAGTGCGTACCCGCTATCGCTGTCTCCGATTGGAGGAAGCCGGCCTGCATCATCGGTCATCGCCGAAAGAAACTCCCGGCTGTTGGCGCGGGCACGGGGCACACCGTCAGGGATCCGTTCGCCGCGCGACTGAAGAAGTGCCATGACGAGACCGTAGAGATCCGAAATAAACTTCAAATACCAGACCCCTTGCTCGATCCCCCCGCCGTCGGCCAAGACTTGATGGGAAGACTCGGATTCCAACAGGGTGAGACCGGCCATGCGCCACTGCGCCGCGTGCGGCATCTCCGGAAAGAGCGAACCGGCGTAGACCAAAGCGGCCGCCTCCGCGATGGTGTGGTTGCCAAGCGATGAATAGAGGGAAACCCGTTGCCTGATGAGGTCGGCATGGCCCTCGACAAGCCGGAGAACAGCCGGCCAGATCAGTTCGGGCCGGCGAAGCCGCGACCGAACCTGGTCGAACGCATGGCACACCGCGATGAGCCGAAGCCCGCATTCCATGGCTGAGACATAATGCACCCCGGTCAGGTAGGGATTGGCATCCATCCAAGAGAGGAACTGCGCTTCCATGGCCGCCACCGCTCTCTCCCGTAGAGATAAATTGCCCTGCACAGCAATTCGGGCAAGCACTACAAGTTGCTGCAGACGCGACGGCTCCCACACGCAACGAATATCGCCGTACGGGTTCCCTTCGCGATACGGAATAGAACCGAAGAACCGCCGAGGCCAGGTCCGCCCCGTATCGGGCGCCCTGTGCCATGCCTCCGGATCCTGAGTCCAGGACCATGCCCAGTGCTCTTCAGGCAACCCTCCATCCAGCACCCTGGCATTCATCGCCTCATCGAGCTGCATCTCGTAGAGCCACAGCGACAACTGCGGCTCGCGCGCAGAGCAGAAGCCATAGCAGCTGAAGTCGAGCCAGTTCGCTTGCGTAGACGTCATGCCGAATCGATGCCGGAGAGATAGGGCGGCCAATCCGCACTGTGAGCCGACCCGTGACAGCACCTCGCCCAGCTGCATCACGCGAAGTCGTCTGACGTACCAGGCAAGCGCCCGCCCGGAAGTCATGCTGGTCGAAGCCTCTGTGGTCACCATCGGTTACACATCGTAGACCGTTCCGGTTTTCAATCCGCTGTTCGCTAGAAGACAGGCCCGCGTCACGGCATAGATCTCGTCGAATCGCATGGCAGGTTCAGCCCCCTGTGCCATGCTCGCGATGAACCCGCGCATTTCCTGGTTAAAGCCCTTGTCGCGAACACCGGTCTTGTGCTTCGTCCTCTTCCCTTGGGCGTAGAACTCAGTCACGGCAAAATCGTCCAACGTAACTGCCTTGCCGTCACCAAAGGCCTCGAACCGCTCCTTGGGTAGACCGGTATCTCCTCCCGCGGTATAGACGACGGTACCTATCGAACCGTCCTTAAACGTCAGTGAGATCAAACTCTGGTCGTCCGCCATGCCGGAGGTATGGCCGCCGATGCGCGCCGCATGAACAGAAATCGGCCGAGCGCCGCAGACGGCCTGCATGAAATCAACGAAGTGACAGGCCTCTCCGATAACCCGTCCACCGCCCACTTCAGGATCCTGCACCCAATGCGTTGCGGGAAGAGGTCCGGCATTGACGCGATAGACCATGACCAGCGGGTTTCTTCGCCCTTGGAAGAACTCGATAATCTTGGCGGCATGCGAGGAGAATCGACGGTTGAATCCAACCCAGAGTTGCAAGCCACGCGCCGCCGCATCCTCGTAGGATCGCGCAATTTGGTCGAGTTCGTCCTCGGTCAGACAGAGCGGCTTTTCAACGAAGACATGCTTGCCGGCCTGCAACGCTTCGTCCACAATCTCAGCGTGAGTATCATGCCGCGTCCCGATGAGCACCGCACTGACGGCACGGTCGCGGAGCACGGCGCGGAAGTCGGTGGTGCAATAGGCTGCCTTGCATTTACCTCCGATCGCCTTGGCAGTGATGCCCGATCCCGTGCAGACCGCCGCGATCGTCACATCGGACAGACCGGACAAGACCGGCAGCAACATGTCCCGCACGTGTTGTCCAGCTCCGATCAGACCGAGCGTGACGGGCCCGGACGAACGAGCCGGTGTCAGACGACATATGTGCAATTCACTGACGGCGATTTTAGAAGAATAAGAAATGAGCATGCCCAATGAGGAAGCAGACCCATCAGTCAGACGTTGGTAGGCGACTTCAGCCTCTTCAATCGGATAGCGGTCCGTGACGAGCCGCGTCACCTTCACAGAGCCCTGTTGGATTAAGTCAAGAAACGCCTCCATGTTCCGCTGCTCGGTCCAGCGGACATACCCGAAGGGATAATCGCGTCCCTGCTCTTCATACGAACGGTCGTACCGTCCAGGTCCATAGGACATTGACAGTCTGAATTCCAGTTCCTTCTTGTAATAGGGCTCGCGCGGCAGCGTCATGCCGACCGCACCAACCACAACCACACGTCCTTTCTGTCGAGCGATCTCGCCCGCCGTTTCCACCGGTTCATTCGACTTAGTGCTGGCGGTAATGATGACGCAATCGACGCCGCGTCCCTGACTGAACGCACGGGCTGCTTCGATCAGTTCGTCCGCACCCACCACAACATCGGCGCCTAGTTCGGCGGCGAGTTCCCGCCTGGAGCGGTCGAGGTCGGAACCCAATACTCGGCAACCTGAGGCCTTAAGCAATTGCACGGTCAGTTGACCGAGCAATCCCAACCCGATCACGGCGACCCGGTCGCCGAGCCGTGGCTCGGCCTGCCTCACTCCCTGTAATGCAATGGCGCCCAGCGTGACAAAGGAGGCATCTTCGAAGCTCACACCGTTAGGAATCTTGACGCAAAGATGCTTGGGCACGGAGACGATCTCGGCGTGAGATGCATAGTTCTGCCCCGCGCAGGCAACCCAATCGCCGACGGACAGTCCGGACACATCTCTCCCCACGGCCAGCACGACGCCCGCGCAACTGTAGCCGAGCGCAACCGGGGTATCGAGCCGATCGAACACGCGATGGAGCGTCGCGAAAACCCCGTCTTTCTGCATAGCGGCAACAACTTTCCGAGCCATCTCTGGACGATCGAGCGCTTTGCCGAGCAAATTCTTTTGCGCCACTTGCACAGTTGAGCGTTCAGTCCCAGGACTGATCAGCGACACACGATTGGCGACCAACACCTCGCAGGAAGATATAGTTGGGGCCGGAACGGACTCGACTTTAAGGAGACCGGTCCTAAAATTTTGGACGACTTGTTTCATCAAGCAGGCTCAACAAATTAGTTGGTTTGAGGATGCGAATTGTAGCCTATGGGAGGTCGTCCATGGGGTACACAGAGGTCAAGATTGAGTTAACGAATTGTTAAAATGGAACTAGGCATGGCGGAGGGGTCTCCACAGAAGTGAAGAGATGCCAAGCAATAAACCATGCTGACACAACGACTTACCTATCGGCAGGGTTAAACTTGACGGAGGAGCGCAATAGAACCACACGTTTGCAAGGGCCACGCGTGGGTCATCGATGTCGGAACGCCTGCCAGGAATGCACTGCCTGGAGTGTTCACGAAAACTTGACGACACGGTAACAAGTCAACGGGCCATCAATGCTAGATTTTTCGTATTCGCGTTAATCAGGTGACATCGAATTTATGAAACTATTGCTTGTCGCAGGCGCTCGCCCAAACTTCATGAAGATCGCGTCGATCGTCGCGGCGCTCGACGCGCACAATCTCGCCGCGCGGAAGCGAATCGACTATCTGTTGATCCACACGGGACAACATTACGACGAGAAGATGTCCCATACCTTCTTCAGAGAGTTGGAATTGCCCAGGCCGGCCGTGGATCTTGAAGTTGGATCCGGGTCGCACGCCGTTCAAACGGCGGAGATCATGAAACGGTTCGAACCAGTCCTGTTCAAAGAGCGGCCGGATGCGATTGTGGTTGTCGGCGACGTGAATTCGACAGTGGCCTGCGCACTCGTCGCGTCGAAGATCGTGTACCCACTGGATCACCAGGGTTCCGGACAAACCCGCCCGTTGATCGTTCACATCGAAGCAGGATTACGGAGCAGGGACTGGTCGATGCCGGAAGAAATCAACCGGGTCCTGACCGACGCCCTCTCGGACGTGCTCTTCGTCACAGAACAGAGCGCGATTCGTAACTTACGAAGCGAAGGCATCCCCCGCAACCGCATCCACCTGGTCGGGAATACGATGGTGGACACCTTGCTGCGCCATCGTGCTCGCGCGGAACGATCGTCAATTCTAGAGCAGCTCTGCTTGGAAACATCGGACGCGAACGGGACCACAATCATGCGTTACGGTGTCGTGACGCTACATCGACCCAGCAATGTCGATGACCCTGCCACCTTTCGGAACATTCTGGACGCGCTGCTTACGATCAGTTGCAAGGTACCGCTCGTCTTTCCCATCCATCCCAGAACGTTCGCCCGCATCAATGAGTTCGGCCTTGCAGGACAATGCCGCATGCTAGGCGCACATGAACAAGTCGCAGACACCAGGGCGGGTTTGTATTGCATCGAGCCGCTGGGCTACTTGGATTTCTTACGCCTCTTGTCGAAAGCGAGAATTGTCCTCACGGACTCAGGTGGGATTCAGGAAGAAACAACGATGTTGGGTGTCCCTTGCGTCACTCTGCGGAACAATACGGAACGGCCTGTGACAGTCACTCAAGGCACCAACGTGCTGGCGGGAACATCAAAGAAATCGATCGTACGTCACGCTCTCAAGCAACTGAAGCAGCGGCCAAAACGAATACGGCCGCGCTTTTGGGACGGCAAAGCCGGGCAGCGTATCGTAAAAGCGCTCGTGATGATGTTAACTGTCCGATCTTAATAGTTTATCGCTGCATCCATCGAAGCTGAGTTAGCACTTTTCTGACGTGAAGCATGTGAGGCGAAAAAAAGCGTGTGCAAAACCCTATCCTTATTCTATCTTAGGTGTGTCGCAGAACAAGATAATCGGGATCACTTAATCTATCGGTTCTAATACCAGCAGATACTCACACAGAAGGGAAGACGTCTTCCCTTCTCCACTCGCCTCTTCGTTCGGTATTCCCCAGACCCCTGCGTTGAGCTATCCGATGCTTCCCCATGCAACTGGGGATAAGAAAAACTATCTGGCAGCGGCCTAACTAGCTTCAGGAGCATCTTCGCGCCGCGCGTTCCAACTCGGAAATTGGCACATAGGGCTCCTCAATTCGACACATCTGCAGCCGAACGGCAGGTTTCAACCCAGCTTGTACCATCATTCTCAAAGTCAATACAGCGACTTTTTCCGCTCGCCGGCTGTGTCCACGTGGCGCCCATTTTGAATACAGCATTCCACGTCGATGCTCCGAGCGCTCCAGCCGACGTGTTCTTAATGCGGAATCGGATGCGTTGGCCAATTAGCGGAGCTGTCGGCGCGTTGATTGCAAAAGCCGTGTTGTTCGTGGCGATAATCAGGAAGCTGTCACCTGTGCTGGCATTGACGGTCATTGAGGCGCTATAGGTGACCGTGACGCTTCTCGTACGGTTCAATTTCGGGAATGTGATGATTGCAGGATTTAACACAACGCCGGCGCTCCATTTGGCGGGATCGTAGTTCGACAAATTGATGTAGATGTTCGACGATCCGGTGAGATCATAGACATGACCTTGACTCGTGTTATCAGGGCGCCACACATACGTTCCATTAATCGAAACGTTTTTTGCGCCGGTTTGGATTACTATCGGAGCGGCTGAGTTCGTTCCAAATATCGTTCCTCCTAGCATCATGAATGAAGCTTCAGGATCAGCACTAGGGGAAAGATAGATGGCCTGTGTACACACTTCACTGTACACATCCGACACCATGACACGTCCGCCCAAATGCTTAATCCCGATTGCCGCATTTTCAAACGACCCGCCCCGAATGACGGCCGACCCGCAAGATGGATCGAACCGGTAGATGACCGGATGCTGGCTTGTGCCATGTCGAATGATGACATCGTCGAAGAGGATACCTTGTCCGTTAATTTGCCGAATGACGGAGTCCGACTCCGTATAGGGCGAGAGGTCAAAATGAAATCGGACATCTCGAAAGACGATGGCATAGCAGTATAGTGTGGCTCCGATTGTGACAATGCTCGCCGGAGGCGTGGTTCCTTTCGGCCAGATCGTCAGATGTTCAATGATAACGTGATGGACTCCGTCGATGACAAATGCCGTACAATTGGTTGGGACCAATACTGTATCAATTCCTCCTGCCGGGTCATTCCCTTCGATGTATACATTATTGGGAATTGTGAGTACCGTTGAATAGAGGTACTGGCCGCTACTTAGCCGGACTTTCCCCACGTAGCGAGAATTGATTGCCGCCTGGAGTGCCGACGTGCTGTCGGTCACTCCGTCTGCAATTGCTCCCCACCATCGGGGTAGATCTCTGTGGCAACCGCGAGCGTGACGGTTCCACTTCCTGTTAACACGAAGATATTTTTGAGCGGCGCGTGAATCGGCCCGTTGATCGTGACGGTCACACCGGTAGGCACGACGAGCGACCCACTCCCTGTAAACTCGAGTGTTAGGGTGCGTGGAACGGTGGTGCTCCCGGTTACCGAAAACATGTTGACAACTGTAAGGGTTGTCTCGGTGGAACCTAGTGCTGTCACCGCAGCATTGAGACTCGCATAGTCGGTAGAGTTACTCACATTCACCTCCCGTGGATAAGAATTCGATGCCGTGCGCTACCTTTTGACTGCCACTAAATTCAGAGAGAAAGAATTGCAAGAATCGTCTTTCAAGCCCAGCGTGTAGGGCTCTTCCCTAAAATAGCGCATTCGCGCTTTTACCTGAAAACCACTTTCATGTAGAAGACTCCGCAGGCTGTTCTCAGTGAAAACAATCTTGTGGCGAAATTCTGGTGGCAAATCCAAAGCGAAGAGTCCGTTGATCCATCCGTTCTTGAGCGTTCTCTCATCCAGCGTTAACCCCCGAGGCCAAAGCACGGTTCTCCATGCCATAGCCTCATGGTATGGCACGCAAACGACGAGGTACCCTCCGGGCTTGATCACTCGACGCCATTCAGAAAGAACCGAATAGCAGTCCTTTAATTCAAAGTGCTCCAGTATGTGGCTCGCACGGACTAAATCATATTCATTGTCAGCGGCAAAGTGCAACGAAGTGGCATTGGATACGATATCCGGCTTGAACTTTTCCTGCACATCCACATTAATATACGTCGGTAATCGGCTAACTGAGCAACCGAGGTTGAGCTTCTTGGGAGATTGATATATCTCGCGTGGGACGGCCGAAGTTAGGGTCGGGGGAAGAATTGTCCGCAGCCGAGCCCACGCAGATGTCTTCTCCAACGTCATTCCAACCAGCGCACTTATTATTCCAGCCATGAGCATTCTCCAGGTAAGACACTCCGCCAACCGGAAACCACTGTCAGATACAGATGGCACAGGAACATACTCCGCTGCTAACAGACGCTCGCTCCTTCAGGGCACAGGACTCTAACGCATTTCAAGTTTTCGAAGGGTACGCAAAGGTCAAGATTGAGTTAACTAATTGTTAAAGTGAAATCGGGACATAGAAAAGGCTCCCTCACCGAAAGAAAGAGATGAAAAACCGTTCTTCCGGAAGAAACGTTGTAGTCTCAACGACTCGAAAGCTTCTGTCTCAGGCAGACTTTCCTTCCCAACTCGGGAGGGGATTCAGGTAGACCCTGGTCATCGGAGTACCCCACGTCACCCTGGGAACAACACAAAATGACCGGGAACGTCTCGCGAGGCCGTCGTGTGGGATGATTTGAGGCAGTTGAAACAATGGACGCGACGGACACGGCCGCGCTCCTGGGACGGCTAAGCCGGACAGCGCATCGTCACAATCCTCTCAAAAGCCATCCTTTCGGCCAGCAAATCGTGAAAGGCTTTTTCATTTACTGGAGGACGGAACCCTCACCATTCCACAGATCAATCAGCGAGAACGTCGACCTCACGAGGACGAACTTTTTGTGCCGTGATTAAAAACATCGTGGCCACCCATCGACCACGATAGCGACCAAATAATTTTCCCGAGAACCTCTGTAAAGGCAGAGAGAAATACTTCTTCTCAACTACTCTATAGCCGAATGAGGCCAGTAACAGTTTCATGCGGCCTGGATCAAATTGGTGGCGTTGATGGCGCAGATAAGAATCCTGTGACGTGAGAAACGGCCGAAGCGTGCGCTCAACGATCCGATAGGCGGAAAGACGATTTGGGAGCGAGAGAAGCAGAATCCCTCCTGGCTTCAGAAAAGAATGGAACTGACGCAGCACTGTCTCGTAATCATTAACGTACTCCATCACACTCGAACAGATGATTAATCCGGCGGAATGCTTATAACTCTTGGATAATTCCTCCGAGAGTGGAAGTGACGCGAGCACATACGTGGCTCGTGACCCAACTCCTTCCTCAACCGCTCGCCGTTTTGCCAAGGCCAGCATAGTTTCACTTTGGTCAAAACCGACAATGCGAATTCCACGGGGTAAGACCTGCCGGCTGATCGATCCATCACCGCATCCCATGTCCAGACAGAGCGAGTCGTCCGGCATGTGCGCTACGCTGCGTTCGATTGCGCGCCGCCACACCTCCAACCGCTCTTTGAAATCGGGAGCGTGCGAATAGTTGGTGACGAATGTCGGGGCCATTCGGTTGAAATGATCCTTGACGCTTTCTGACTTGTTCATATCACACCATTCAGAACGTGTTTCCCCACGATGTCCTACCCCGCTTCATTCTCTCTCCCCTTAACCCACATGATTGATGAACACTTCTGCTCTCTCTTCGCTCATACATGACCAACACAAACCCCATGAATCTTGCTTCCATTTGTCAACGCGCTACTGGCCGTAAGTGTCACCCCTGTCCAGGCGTTGGCGCTACCCACTTTGGCGAACTTCCAACCCACGGCATCGCTTTCAGAGATAAAGGTACAGGTCAGATCTGTACTCTTCCAGGTGGAATGAAAGGTAAGCGTGCAGGCGGTCGGCGTGCCATTTCCTAGGGTAATCACAAACGCGTTATCCCCTCCTGCAATGGACGGGTTCCCCGATCCGCAAGACGAGACGGACAAGGTTCCGCTCGCATGCGCCCCTCCAATATGCTGATGCCCGCTATCTTCCAGCCGCCAGACTTCTGTCCCATTCGAAGGGCAACAGAGCATATTCCCGTATGCCGAGACTAATCCTGGCACAGTCGCATCCGACGCCGCATAGATGGTGCGATTGAGTCCGATGAATTGTGTCGCGGAATAGAACATCCCTGCCTGTGCGGTAGTGACATCTTGCGTCACGAACAGCCCCGCACGAGCATGTACCGAGATGGGATCAATATAGCCTAACCCAGGACCACCACCGAACATATCCCATCCAGGAGGTCCGGAATCTTTCTGTAGAATAAACAGTGAATTGGATCGAATGCCGTTGTTTTGCCGTGTAACTCCAAGCGCAACCTGCGGATAGCCACCGATGTTGTTATTGAAAATCGCGAACGGCATTCCGAATCCGTCTTCTTGATTATACTGAAGTATGAAATTGTGGCACGTGCTCGCATACCCATTTCCACCCAGGTTTCCTGCCGCCATTCTTAACTGAACAGGGCCAGTCCAAGCCGAATTGGTAAACGCCGTATTGGCGCAGTAGCCGCCTGCCGGCACACCACTTGTAGAATTGACTTCAGTCGCCGTCACAGGTGCCAACTGTACCGGTACTATCTTGTAACTATTGGGCTTCCAAAAGGAGGGTTCTTCATAGCTCTTCGCCGATAGTGGAGTGGAATTTACGATGGAAAAATACAGAAGCAATAGGCAAAAAAGCGACAGAAACAACTTCCAGCGGTGTGACATTATCTTTCCCTTTCTTCCAATGGAATTCAGCATCGTTGAGAATCCTTGTGTACGCAAATTCTTTCCCCTCTCCTCTGTTGAAGCCTACGTTCTCCCCGCTCCGATCGTTTCTGACAAAATCCGCTGAGTGTCTTGCACTCCCGCACAGTGATTTCTCCCATCCACACTTACGGGGGGTACAACTGGATCGCATACTTCGACGATGACGTCATACCGGTCTTCCTTTTCGTCTACCTGGCCAGCGCCCCTTCACACTCGCCATGGCCATGTCGGGTCCCCGAAGAACCGAGCACGGCGTTCGGGACGCCAGCATGAACAATTCGCCAAGATGGTGGACAAATCGCTCGCTTGTATAGAACCGCTCGAACCGCTCTCGAGCATTCTGGCCCATTCGCTCGATCTCTGCCGGATGGTCGAGGGACCAAAGAATACGATCAGCCAGGTGGCGAGAATCATTGCATCGCACTTCGAGCCCGCACTCTCCCTCAATCACGGTATCCCTCAAGCACCCACGATTCGTAAACAACACCGGTAATCCTGAGGCCATGGCCTCCAGCACCACGAGGGGCTGACCTTCTTGCTGTATGCCGGGAAACACGAATAGGTCCGCCGACGAGTAGATCGATCGCTTGTGCTCGAGCGTGGAAACGGGTCCAGTAAATACGACGTGCCGGCTCAGTCCATGGTCCGCAACGAACGCCTCCGCTTCCACTCGATCTTGTTCATGCAGCCAAGGACCGGCCAGTGTAAACTCCACGTCCTGCCTGATCTTCAAGACCATCGGAATCGCAGCTAAGAGGACCGGCGCGCCCTTCAGCCGGCTCAAGGTACTTAAATGTAAAATTCGATGCCGCTGTGGCTTGTCCGGTTCGCGCGCCGGCTTATGGACAGCCGGCCAGTCGATTCCATTCGACAGCACCGCAATCCGATCGGGCGCAACCAAGCCTGCGAAGAGGTGGCGGAGCGACTCGCCTAGAACCGCCACACAGGACACTCGGCGGAGCACCATCCGCACATACGACTTCATTGGAAATGAACGACCATCGTACCAGTCTTTAAAATTTCCTCCGTGGAGGTGAAGGACCACGGACGCGCCCGCGGCCCAGGCCGGCAACAGCAAGAAACTGTCGCGCAGGAAACCGATGGTCGACTGGGATACCGGCAAGTAGGCAACCGCCGGCCGCTCTTTTCGAAGAATGACGAGAAGCTTCCACCATTGATTGAGGAACAACATCACGTCATGAAAATCCGGCTTGTCCACATGCTGAATTCCTCGTCGATCGGCCAGGTCGAGATGGCACAACCGAAACCGCTCACGCAGAGCGGAGTTCAGAACGGCATCCGTCGCCACGCTCACCCCATGAAACGGCGGTGGAGTTGGCCCGATCACCAATATGGTCGGAGACTCAGACATTGAGGGACTATGGTCCTTTCACCGATTCAACCGGCATCCGGCCTGATATCTGTTGCGGGAGCATCCGCCTGAGAGATTTCAAGAAATCCACCATGTGATCCGCCGTCGCATCGATGTCGTGGCGCCGGACACGCTCGTAGGCTGCGCGGCCCAACGCAACGCGTTCGGCAGGGGTCATGGCTAGGACCTGCAACACCGCGTCGGCCGATCGTTCGGCATTCCGGGGATCAATACGAAACCCCGTCACACCGTCGTCCACAAGATCGCTCGTGGCGGAGGCATGGATGGAAGACATCACCGGCAGTTCAGCAGCCATGGCTTCACTGAGGACAGCCCCGAACCGATCCAACAGGGTGGGAAACACAAACACGTCTGCCAGGGCGAGAAATTTCACCACCTCATCGGCTTGCCGATGTCCAAGGAAATGAACGTGCTTCCAATTCTGCGCCTGCACATACGCTTCGTACGCGACTCGCTCCGGGCCATCGCCGACGATGAGCAACGACACGCCAGGACGCTGTTTCACGATCCCCTCGTAGATGGCAAACAATTCCCGATACCCTTTCCCTTCTGCCAGCCTCCCCACCGATAAGAGAATAGGGGTTGTGTAACGAGTCCGCTCGTGGCGGAACCAGTCTGAACGACGCCAGTTGGCTGCGTGGACATGGAAGAACTCGACGTCGATCGGCATGACTGCCACCAGAATCTTCGATGCCGTCGCGCCATAGTGCAGGAAGACGTCATGGGCGTCGGTCGAACTGGCAATGGCTCCGTCTGACCAAGAAGTCATCATGCGGCGTAGCCCTCGCTTGAGTCGTGAGGTATGTGCCACATCCTGCATGCTCAACTCTCCCCATCCAACGAACGGCCGCCGGTGGAGCCGGCAATAGAGCCAAGCGGTCAGATTCGCCGGCGCATAGCCTCCACTCAAGACCACGTCAGGATTCAGTCGCCGCAGCGCGCACATCACGCCATGGTTAATGTGCAGAGATACTTCGGCGCCCGGCAACTTCACATGGAAGCCTGGCAGCACGTGGCACTTGAAAGAGGTCGCTCCGAACGTCCAATCTCGATTCTCCTCCCGCTCCGCCATCAGCAAGACGTGCAGACGCCCCACACGCTTCCCGATGGCGTCGAACAACGGGACACGATAGGGAGTCAGGATATTCGTGATCACTGCCAGATTCATGTCATCCTGCCAGTGTCAGGCCGTGCTGCTGCAACCTATGGGCGGCACGGTCGGACAGATAGAGGCTATCTTCGATGCCGAATTCGTCGTTGCGTCGCAACGTTCTTTTGTCGAAGTCGCAGTGCCAGGGGCCGGTGATGCAATTCGATCTCAGCAGTGCATGGATTTCTCGTTGTCCATGAGAACGCTGATCCGAAAGCCCATTCATCTCGATCATCAGCAGATCGACTGCGTCGAGAAACGCTCCGAAACCCTTTAGCACGTCGTACTCGAATCCTTCCACGTCGATTTTGACGTACTTAGGACAAATCCCGTGTTGGGTGCAAATGGAGTCCGCTCTGTTGCATGGAACAGCCACCGTCCGTTCACCCTCATGTGACGCAATGTGATTGCCGGCACTCCCTGGCTCATCAGTCAGAAATACCTGTCCTTCGCGTTGGCCCAGCGCAACGTTGAACAGGCTGGCGTTGTTCCGCCGGTTCAACTCCACGTTACGCTGAAGCATGCGAAATGTTTCCGGATGCGGTTCGAACGCATAGACTCGCGCCTGTTCTTGTTCGGACGCAATCAGAGTGAACGAACCGATGTTGGCGCCGCCCTTCAACAGCATCTGCAGCAGTCGCATATTATTGTAGTTGTAGAGGCGCTGGCTGTAGATTAACGCCGAGACTCCACACTGCTTGTGGGCCGCGACAATGCGGCTGCGGGAGATTCCCTGCTCGAACGGAAACCGATCGAAGGCCTTTAAGTATTGCCAGTGAAGATGCCGGACGACACCGGCTCCCCTGTTGATATGAGGATTGCCAAGGATGACCTTTAAGGAATTGGCGAACTGTCGAAGTCCCATCTGGATATCCTTATCGATTCGCGCGGCTCACGCCGTACCGGTCACGTTAGGCTTGTGTAGGATTTTCTGTATGTTCCGGGCTAGGTCCATAAGGCCCGGAAAACGCTGGACCAGTTCGCACCAGACGACCCACAGGGGGTGATACAGCCGAAGCCATCCGGGAAGATGCAAGAGGCGATGAGCTCTCCGTTTAATGGAGCCAAGAGCGCCGAAATGCTCCCGCTTGCTTTTCTGTTTGAAATATCCATTGGGATTGGTGTACCAGAGCACGGTACGGCCCGGCAGCAGCACAGCAGGTCCGCACTGCAGAGCCCGCAGGTAGAAGTCGTAGTCTTCACTGTTGCTCAACTGCTCGTCATATCCCCCGATGTTCTTCCAGGTGGACTTGGGGTACAACAGTGTGGAGTTATTGAACAGATTTCTTCGAAAGAGATCGATCCGGCTCGGCACAAATGGTGAGTCCTTTTCGAACAGAGGAACCTCCACCAGAACTTCTTTCGGAATCGACTCATAAAAGGTGTCGGTCTTCGCGAATCCCGTCCCGAGGTAGGCCATCTCGGGATGTTCCTGCAGAAAAATCATGGAGTATTGGAGGCGGTGCGGGAAGCTCAAATCATCGGCATCATTAATGGCGACATAGGCGCCCTTGGTTTCCCCAATCCCCGCATTCAGGGCCTTGGGACGACCCAACCTCCCCCACGTGAGATAATGAAATCTCGGATCGGCAACGGAACGGCAGATTTGCGCGGTCCTGTCGGTCGAGCCGTCGTCCACGACAAGCACCTCGAAATTTGAGTAGGTCTGGGCCAGCGCAGCCTTGATGCAGGCCCCGATGAACCGCTCCGCATTGTAGGCTGTGATGACGATCGAGACCATCGGCGTCTCGCGCGAGACCAGGGAAGGGGATACATGATCTGTGGCAATCTTTATCACGATACTTTCAGTCTTTGTGGGGCACCCGGCGCCGAATTTGACGCCGGCGTTGACGCACGTATCCAGCGCGGCTTGGCAGGGCGGGCAAACACGCCCGTCCTCAGCTCGTCGATTTGCGCGTCGCTGAGCATACTGTACAAATAGACCGCGACACCGTTTCCTCGTTGATCGGCCCGCGCCGCTCGGATAAGGTTCGCCAACTTACCGGGCTCTCTCGACCGCACGGGACTGCTCGCGGTGGCCTCCTCGTAATTTCCGACGCCGACGACCATCGCCTCCGGGCGCTTCATCGCGGACTGGATCGTTGCGATCGCGGCAAAGTCGGGGTTGGGTTCATAATGCATGTTGTACAGCACATCGATCAGCCCGTCGTCGGCCCACCTCGCGGAATCGTGTCCTTCCATTTTCAAAATTGGATGGACTGGATCGCCGGAGAGGCTGATGATGATGTTTGGTTTGGCGCGCCGGCAACTCACGGAGATCCTCTTCACCACATCCGTCACGGCAGCGGCTTGCCAAGCCATCAGTTGTGTCATATCGAACACCGGCACTCTCCGCCGGATTTGACTGTCCAACATGAGATCGCGGCCAGTCTGTTGCCGATAGTCCTCGACACAGCGTGGGCTGAGGCAGACCCCTCCTACACTGACGAAATCCAAATTGATCCCGTGAACCGGATAGGTGGCTGCGACTTCGAAGACGATGGAGGAGATGAATTCGCGAAACGACCGGAGATGTACATCGAAACGCTGGGCCGGCGTGGTGCTGTCATAGAATTCCGGAAAGAAGTCCCGTTGCCGGAGCGAGAGGGTAAACCAGGGATGCACCTCGATGCCATACTGTTCGGCTGTCTGAAACAGGTTGCCTAGGGGATCTCCCCCTTGCGCACGAACGTTGTGGCTGTCCCACGGCGCCAGCTTCGACGGCCAGATGGTTCCCCGCCCGTGCCAGACGCAGGGACTAAACACATTGAATCCCGCCCTCGCAATGCGCGAACAGAGGCGTTCCGCCGAGACTCGTGTCACCCAATTCAGTCCCTCATCGAAAATGATCCGACTCTCCTGTTCCACCGGCTCAGCCGCACGGGCTACGTTTGACAAGCACCCCATGAACTGGGTACCGGCTGAGAGGGCCGCCAGTGCGGAGGCTCTACGCAAGAATTGGCGGCGCGTGATGGCGTAATCCGGCATGTCATCCTTCTCCAAGTAGAGGGTACCGCTTTCGGCTCGGCCGCATGGACGAGCCCTTGGGCGCCATCGACGCTTCAGAATCTCCAACAGGCGCCGCGACCGGCACATCGCTCTGGGCAGCCAGTTCCAATTCGCGAGATTTTTCCCCCATCGCAACCATGCCGAACACATAGATCCCGAACCCATTGACATAATCGAAGGCGTTGTCGGTGGCCATGAAGATGACATAGGCCACGACTCCACCGAGGCCCGCAAGCGCGTATTTCTTGGTTTCAGGATTCGTGCTGGAGTGGAACGTCTTGATCAGGTGAGTGAGATAGACCAGTATCGCCAAAACGAAAAGCCCCAAGCCCAGCAGCCCGACTTCCGAAAGCAGCCTGACATACTCTGAATGGATCACCCCTATCCCCCCGCCTATTTGCGAATAAAAGTAATGCTGGGTTGTTCCGATGCCGGAGCCGATCAGGGGATTCGGCAGAAAGAATTTGTTCAACACGGTATCCCAGGCGTCAAACCTCCCGGAGCCGTGAATATGCTCAATAGCCGCGAGGGGATTATTGAGAACGGCTTCTGAGCTACGGCCTTCCTCCCCGTAGAACATTCGCTCTCGAAATCGCGGGTTCAGGACGAAGAGCGCAGGCAGTGCGACGATGCCGCTCAAGGGCAGACTGTAGCGGATGAACCCCTTGAACAAAAAAAACAGCAGGATCGAGAAGCTGACGAACATCGCTCCGATCGTGATCCGGGTGTTTCCCAACATCACGGCTATGGCGAACAGGCCGACTAACCCGATCTTGAGCGCCCAATTCGAGTCACGCAACCCGGCCAGCGCGAGCAAACCAGCAGCAAGGAGATACGCGCTAAAGGTCGCCGGCCCTATACCCGGAACCGTCAATCCCACGGTCGCCCCTTGGAGCCCAAGAACTTTAGTCACCACGGCCAACGACAGCATCACAACCGCAGCCACAAGGATCATATTTTCCATGGTCCGCAGCTGCCGCATCGTGGACGCCGCGAGCATGATCAGGACCATAAACAAGAAAGGCGAAACAAGTTTGGCGATCATGCGCGTTCCATAGATCAGACTGGGAGCCCATGCGAGGGTGATGCAACAGAACAAGAGAAACAGCACGTGATATTTCCAGCGACAGACGTACGTCCATGTCTGAGAGACTTGAAGACACGCGAGGCCTGCCGAGGCGGCCAACAATCCGAACATGCGTGTGACGGTCGGATTCATCCGTCCAAAGTCTCCATCGCCCATTCCTTCTTGGCCGAATGCCAGCGGAACCCCTCCTGTCAGCAACGACACATACACGAGCCCAATAGGTTGAATCAGGACCAGCGCCACCTGAGCAGCGGTCAAGCCTAACAGGAGGAGCGCGATCATCGGTTTCCTCCCCATCCGCGTGGGAAACTTCGCATCATCGGCTCGACTCTCGGAAACATCTGCGCGAGCACCGCGTAGTCTCTAGCCTCGAGTCCGAAGGCCACAAGCGTACCGGCATAGACTACCGCCACAATCGGAGCAAGCAGCAGGACGCCGGCTTCCGTAAACGATGATTTGAGCAGATACCCCAGTGCCAGCGAGAACATTCCGGCACAGAGCGGCTTCAACTGTCTCCAGGAATAGGGAATCACTCCGGAATATTTCTTCGCTTGAATCGCACACAGCAGACTGGACGCAGCGATGCAGAACGAGGTCGCACAGGCGGCGCCCACGATCCCGAACTGCGGAACGAGCGCCATATTCGAAACAATCAGCGCCAAGCCGATGATGATTGAAATCACCATGATCGTCTTCGAATGCCCGGACATTAGAATGATCCCCGTCGACGACACGGATGCGCTGCCCACGAGATGACCCGCCGCGAGAATGACAAGACAGATCGCGCCGCTCTCGAACGTCGGGCCGAACAGTCGAAGCACGTCTCCGGAGAAGAGTGCCAATTGGATAAATACGAGTATTGAGATAGTCATCGCCCACCGAGCTGCAGCCTTGGACGCTTCTGCGAGTTGTGCCAATTCCCGCCGCGCCAACAGTCCCCCGATCGTCGGCATGATCGCTGAATCGAACGCGCTGAGAATCAAGGCCAGCACCGCCGCCGTTTGAGTGGCAACTGCGTAGATCGCAATGTCCTGAGGCGCGAGGTGCGCGCCGATCGTGAGCATATCCGAGCGGGGCGCGACGATACTGAACAGATTCGAAATCACGAGCGGCATGGAGAACGCCAATAACGTCTTGATTTCCAGCCCTTCCGAAACGATTCGGCGTTCGAATCGAACGTCCGTCAATCTCCCCAGATATCCCACCGAAATGACAAAACTGACGAGAAAGACCGAGAGCAGCGCTCCGAGCACTCCGGCCAGGCCAAATCCAATCGACAGGGCAATAGCGGCCAAAAGAAATTTCCCCACCGGTTCCAGGCCGTTCCGGATCAGCGTCATCGCGCGGATGTGCCCGAGCGCCTGCATCGACGACAACACCACGGCCGAGACGGCTGCCAGGGGAACGCCCAGGGCGAGCAACAAGAGAATCGGCGATAATTCAGGTTTCCCAAAAAGCGTGCGGGCCAGCAGGTCCGAGGAGAACGCCAGACAGAGCGCTAAGAACAGGCCGAAACCTGCGGCCACTCCCACCCCCGATACAATCGTCTTGCGCACCGAAGCCATCCCGTCTGATCCAACTTGCTGAGAAACGAACTTCATCACCGTCGTCTCCATGCCGAGCGGGGCGAAGAGCACAACAATATTGAAGACCGTGATGCCCAGCGCATAGAGTCCGAAATCGACCGGACCAAGCGCGCGCGCGACATACATAGAGAAGAGATAATTCAGCCCGTTCCCAAAGACCGACGCCAGCAGAATCACCGCGCTGCTCGCGGCCAACTGAGGCAACGCGTCATTCACCACAGATGCTGGGTGAGAGACCGTATCGAGCGTTGTGCCGGTCGAAGTCGTCAAGACTGTTTGCTTTCCGGCGATAACCACGCCACCGAACTGTGCGAGGGCAAGATGATCGGAGTACAGATCATGAACGGCGAGACCCCTCCAGAGACGCTACTCATGTCTTTTCACTTCCTGACGACCACGCACATCGAGATCTTTTTGACTAGACGATGAGACACCGAATCTGCAAACCCGAGCGTGAATTGTACCGCCGTTGCCTCTTCACTCGGGCAACGGAACCGTCAAGCCTCTGTTAACAAATTGTTAAAACCACAGCGGCGCATGGACCAGGGGGATGGCAGGCCGGAGCCCAGTGCGAGTTCACATTGTCTAAAAAACACTAGGAGTGTGAGGGGGTTGTCCAGTTCACGGATATCGTGACGAACTCACTCGCATTCTTCATACGCGTGTCTGTATTCTTGCCTGAGGAAAGAGAGCGGGGTGATCCGCCCTCCTCGCCTCACGCAGGATCAATAATTCTGCCTTACCCCTAGGCGACGCCCAGGGCCGACTGTCCCCGTCGTTTCAACCAGCCCCACGAACCCAGCCCGATCAACCCGCTCCCAAACAGGAGTCCGCTGGCGGCAATGGGCACCGCCGCAGGGGCCCCGACGCTCCCTTGGAGAAAGTAGGCGCCGAGGGTCTCCTGCATGCGGCTGTTCTGCGACCCCTTGAACAAATGGTCCCAGGACAGTTGAAACTCGGAGGTCTGCGGATTGAACAGGCCTTTGGCCATCCCGCCGATATTCCAGGCATGGATTTCGTCACCGCTCTGCCAGCCGAAGAAGAGCGACGAAAGATCCATCGTGATCGACATCCCCTCGATCGACGCCGACGGAGCCGACGCACCCTGCAACCCGCTGGTAAAGAGACTGTACGTTTTCCCTTCCTGCTCAAAGGTCCCCCCGATGTCCCCCCACGACTGATACTGCCCCATCTTCAGGGTCCCCTTCTGCTCAAGATGCCGATCGAGCATCTGGCCCGATTCCCCCTCCCAATTCGCGCCGCCGCGCGTATAGTCCAGCTGCGTCATGAGCGCCGCATCGGCAGAGGCCCACATCCCGCTCATTGCCAACAGGCCGGCCATCACGAGGCTCCCCACCATCATCTTTCGTTTGGTCTTCATCACGCCATCCTTTCTTCGGACCCGCGCGCGCAGAGCGCGCGGCCCATCAGGTGAATAATTAAAAGACTCCTGCTCCGCCCCTAGGCGACGCCCAGGGCCGACTGTCCCCGCCGTTTCAACCAGCCCCACGAACCCAGCCCGATCAACCCGCTCCCAAACAGGAGTCCGCTGGCGGCAATGGGCACCGCCGCAGGGGCCCCGACGCTCCCTTGAAGAAAGTAGGCGCCGAGGGTCTCCTGCATGCGGCTGTTCTGCGACCCCTTGAACAGATGGTGCCAGGACCCAGCAACCTGTCGGATTGTTTTCATATGGTTGTTCCTTTCTGTAACACTAAGAGAAAAAATTGACCTCTGCGAAGCATTGATACGAGCCCTGAATCACAACTGTGTAACAAACACGTTTGTGCGCGATTAATTATTCATCAAGATTTTTGATTCCATAAGACGACGACCCTGCCGCTGGGTGTGTGTGTGAGGAAAACCAACAAGATATTGGGGGTGGGGGCTGGAGAAGCGCTTGAAACGTAGGCGTGAAGCACAGGAATAAATCAGGGTGTCTGATACGACTCACGAGAAGAGGCGGCCGGGCGATTTCGCGACCAACAGCCATAATTAATACGGGCGAAGACGTTTCCGCGGCCATACGCCAGACAATGAGATCTGATCGGGGCAGGACCGGGACAGGTTATTATCCCTAACTCTCCTTGTCACTGCTATTTAGGTCAATTATGACTAGAAGATCGGCAGAGGTCCGCTCAAAATTGCTCACGTTGTAAGAATAAGTATGACAGGCGGTATAAACCTGTTCGGGGCCGAATCAGCAGTATGACCCGGTCATATCAAATTGGAGAAAGCCGGGACCGGAAGGCGAAAACTCCGATGGTCGGCCCTCTGTCTGGTAGCCTGGTGTGGTTGGTTGAGCCAGACCAACCTAAAGCAGGACGGCAAAAGGTTTCACTGTTGCTATCATTTCAGTCAGGGGGTGCCCACCTTCTCAGGATGAAGCCCTATGAGCACGACAAGAAATACTCTTGACGTCACGCGTATACCTTCCAATACTACGATGTGATTGTCAGCTACGCAGACCGCCATACGACAGACTTTGCCCATGGGAAGCGGGTTCCGGCCTTCACAGGGATTGAGCCTGTGGCCCGGCTGAAGCTCGATCGGCTCGAAGCCGCCACGACTCTTCAAGACGTGGCGGCCTTACCTGGGAACCGTTTCGAGACGTTGAAGGGGAATCGGAAAGGGCAATACAGTATTCGGATCAACGACCAGTGGCGAGTCTGTTTCCATTGGCCCAAGGGTTCGCCGGGTCCGACCAATGTTGAAATTGTCGATTCTCACTAAAGGAGCCCTCGTATGCCTTCTCCCCCTATTCATCCAGGCGAACATCTAGCTGAAGAGCTCAGTGCCTTAGGGCTGAGCGCCGCGGCCTTGGCCCGGCATCTGAAGGTGCCCACCAACCGCATTACCCAGATCCTCAACGGGCGTCGTGCGATTTCTGGGGATACCGCCATTCGACTCGCACACTTCTTCGGCACGAGCGCGCAATTCTGGATGAATCTGCAGACCCTCTATGAAATGAAGTGTGCACAGCACAAAGTAGGGAAAACCCTTCGAACCCTGTCTACGATCCAGGGATTACGTCGCACCGCCCAGCCCGCCTGATTCATGACAGCCCGTCGCGAACACTCTCCGTGCTGCGCTTCACCCTTCACGAAACGATGCTTCACGCCCAAGCGCCGCCTATCCGCGCTTTGCAGCAGAATTATGCGAGTGAGGGGGAGATCCCGCTTCGTTGCCGCAGGATCGCTGCAACAACGAGGCGGTTGAGGCCGATCAGGCCCGGGAACAGACGTTAGGCGAGACTGAGTTTCTTCCGTAGGGCGCCGGCGAGGCCGAGCAGGCCGCTGCCGAATAAGAGCGCAGCAGCAGGAAGAGGAACCGCCGCCTGGATGATTTTGCCGCTGAACCCGGCAGCATCCTGCCCGGTCAGGGTAAAGGAGAGAATGGCCGACATGGTCACGCAGGCTTGGCCGCAGACCAGTGAACTGTCTTTTGAAAAGGTCGTCGTGCTGGTCCCACCCAAAATGGAAAACAAATCTCCGATATCGACATTCTTCGGGATCGGAGTTCCGGTTGTATAGAGATCGAACGAGGTCAGCATCTTGCCGCCTGGCGAGGTCGGCTGAATGGTCGCCCCGTCGTTGAGACCGTCGGTCAAGGAGAGACCGAGCTCGGCGTGCGAGTTGACGGGCCCCAAGAGATTTGGAACGAGTGGGCCATTGAACGCGATGGAATAGGTGAGCGGCGCATTCGTTGCATTGGAGGCCCCTCCCGCGAACAAGAGCAGAGGGTCCGGCACCGCTTCCGCATTATCGATCCTAAAGGTGCTGCCATTGCTCGCCGTGGCCGTAAAGGGACCGGTCAGGCTGAAGGTGTCCTTGGCAGCATCGAACCTCCAGAGTGTACTTTGCACTTGGAATGCTTCGCCGCCGATGTTTACCGTCATTGTCGGCAACGGCGGGACTTCGGCTGCAAGCGCCCAAGACGTTGATAACACCATGAGCGTGCCGAGAACAGCGCTCAGCAACGCCCGTTTTCTTTTGTTACGCATACGCATCCTTGCCATTGGGTTCTACGCTCCTTTTATCGAGCAGATATTGAAAAGAGTGACGGGACGGGCCTAGATTCGCCCTGCACCCGAGAGCAGCACAGACTCTCATACCCACCGCGCAGCTACACAATTGGTGCGGCTACGAGGTCGAATCGCCACTGCCGAAGTAAGAGCGCGGCGGCCGGCAACAGCACGGCCGCCACTGTGCCAACCCAGGCTGAAGATCCGCCTTGGGGGAGGCTCTGAATTATGGGGGACCATTCACACGGCAGGGCGACCGAAGAAACCGGCTGCCCTGCGTTGCCTTACGCTAGACGAACAGTTGACGGCCTCTTGCTGCCAATAACCCGATGAGTCCACTGCCGAATAAAAGCGCGGCGGCCGGTAACGGCACGGCCGCCACTGTGCCAACCCAGGCTGAAGATCCGCCTTGGGGGAGGCTCTGAATATGAGAGGCCATGATATAGCTCCCTGACCCACCACCGGGTAACGAGAAGAGATTGAAATCTTCTATACCGAGATTTTGACCGACCGAGCTCAGACGAAACGACAGCGTCTGGCCATGACCGAGGAAGTTGTTTCTCAGATATTCGATTTTTCCGTCGAAGAATCCGTCGCCATCGGCCTTTAAGGCATTCACTGTCGAACTGGTCAGAGGCGCCAGTGTTGTGCTGTAGGTTCCGTTACTGGCGCTCACATTGGAGAACGTGAGCTGATTGGGATTGATCGTCCCTTGAGCGAAGTTGAAATAGAATGATCCGAGCTTACTGCCGGCCCCGGCCTGACTGAGGAGATTGAACTGCACCGCGTTGCCGAGGTCTGTCAGCGTGACGGTTGCCATCGGCGCCACTGTGCCCGTGGCTGGGCTGAAGATGAAGTTGAGGGGATAGGTGACGGCTGAGGCATGAAGAGGAGCGACGGCTCCTGCGATCAGTACTCCCAGTAACATCGCGGCCCTGATTGTCTTGCTCTGCATAGGATCTCCGTTTTGGCAGGGCGGCCAATAAAGCCAGACCGCCCTGCCAGCTCTTCTACAAAACGACTCGCACGATGTTTCGAAGCGCCGGAAGGATTTTTCCTTCCGGCGCTCCTGCACGAATGTGACTAATTGCAGATCGCCGCGATATTTGCACCATTAACGGTCGGAGTAAACCAGAAGTGCGGGCCACGATCGTCGTTCTTGAAGACAAACGTGTCGTTCTCCGACAACCAGAAATCCGGTAGTGGATTGTTGGCCAACATTTCATTCCCCAAGAGCGTAATGGCCGCATTGGTCCCGGCCACGGCGTTGATCGGAGCCCCTTGCACACCGGCGGTGCGGGTCACGAAGTTCCAATCCGCCCAATAGGGATATCGGCCGCAACGAAGTGCGGTCAACCGAGCCACTCCAGTGCCGAGCGCGCCGGCGTTGACCGGCTGCCCATTGATTTGGATTTGATAGGCGCCGTTGGGAAAGTTCGCCGCATTTACTGAGTCACTATCGAGGTAGCCGATCGACGTGCCATTGTTGTTCACGCAGGTCACCATGTTCGAAGAACTCGCATTGGCGATACCTGGAAAGCCTGATATACCCCAGTACTTAGGGAGCATGATGGTCTCATCCAGCGTAGCGATGGTGCCGGAGCCGCCTGTCCGTTGGCAGACGGTGATGGCCTTGTTGGCCACCGTGGTGTCGTAGCCCAATTCGTCCCACGAGGTGACGTTGCCAGAAAGGATCTGCCGGATTTCATCATCGGTCATCGTCACGAGGGCACCCCCCGATCCATTCCTCACTTGGCCGCCCACCACGATGGAAAATGGCACGATCACCGTCGGAGCGGTGGCCAAATGATTGGACGGTGGTGGAACTTGGACCACACCACCTGCGGTCTGATGGAGGGAACTGGGTTTCACGTCGGATCCACCCCAATGGACCGTCAAGCTTTGCGTGGGTGTCCCAGCCGGGCACACGGATCGAAGGACGTTCACGCCGAGAATGACGACGGGCACCCCGGCAGGACACCCTGCGGTATTGAGGTAAACCGCGGTCCCGACGGCGCCGTTCGGTTGCTTTTCAAAACCATCTGAGGAATTGGTGGCGCTATACCGGATGCGGGAGTTGGCCACCCCGTTCACGGTGCATTGCCATTCATATCTATTGGGCGTCCCTTCGCTGGAGACGAAGAGGAGCGGCACGGGAGCGGGCGCACAGACCTGAGCGGGACTATTCCCGGCAAACAAGCGTCCGGCTGACGAGCCGGTTCCGTTGAGCACGAGTTGGGCCTGGGCCGATTCGGCCGACAAGGCCAGCCCTGCCACGCCCGCGAGGGCGATGGCTAATTTTGACATATGTTTCATGCGGTTCTCCTTAGATGTGATGAATTATCTCGTCTGTCTCGTTGATTCCCTTAATGGTGTTACCTAGGCCGCCTTCTGGCTTGTGCCAGACATCCGGCGACGGGCCAAGCCCACGAGTCCGACTAAACCTGATGCAAAGAGGACCACTGCGGCCGGCACCGGCACCGCAGCAACCTGGCCGATCTGCAACTGTCCGCTTGCGGTCAAGGAGGCTATCGTCGCCTCGGTCAGGGTGGTGGGGCCTCCGTTTCGTGTCAGGATATGCATGAGTTCGCCGACTGGTGCAAATCCTCCGCGGACTGCAGGAACAGACCCGCCGAGTGTATTCGCCCCGGACGCATTCATGAGGGTGCTGAAGGACAAGGGATCGGCCTGAGGAAAGAGATTTCGCGCATCACTTGCACTCGCTAAAAGCCCGCCCCAGCCCGCGAGATTTCCGAAGAGGGTGTTCGCCGACACTTGATTTTTGTTCTGCGAAGTCCAATCCGCGATGGGGGACCTAGATCCGAACATAATGTTTGTATTACTATTGTATCCGGCGATCGCGAATGCTACTGGGTTGCCTCCTGCTGAAACCTGACCCATGATGCTCGACAGGTCGAGCGTCAGGCCGGTGGTGATCAAGCTCGACATCGAGCCGAGGTTCTGCGCATATTCCGTGCCATTGCCGTACACGGCGAGTACTGCGTCTCCCGCGCTGAATTGCAAGGCATGCGCAGATGTCACCGGACCTGCGAGCGCTGCTGCTGCGACAGCCGCGACCGCTAATTTCTTCGCCATTGATACACACTTCATGATCGTCTCCTCCATTTTAAAATCTATCCTTCTCCTCGCCTGTCTTGTTCCCACTGTTGCCTCTCCCCATCACCTCCTCTTCGTTTCCGGCAACCTACTGCATTGAGCAAAACCGCAATCTCATCGCCTTCACTATGACAATCCCCTGTTACAATCTCGTCAGGGCTCTGTTGGGAGACCGTTAATCTTAAAGGATGGCCGAATCGTTCCCGTGAAGGCTCTCGACCACACGAGATCTGTTCTAACCCACAGAAGTTACAGGAATGTTTAGGTTGTCTTAGCGGATGGGAAATTCTTCGTTACGACGCGTTGCCGCGCCTCCATCGTAAATACCGTCGGTCAGGTCGGCGGGAAGAACTTGACGGTCACGATCCGCTCCATGCCTTCAGGGGGAGGCCGGACTTGGGTCAGTTTCGACAGGGCATCGAGAGCGGATTGGTCGAAGAGCAGACTTCCCGACGAATTGAGCAGACGGTACTCCAACACGCGCCCTTGCTCGTCGAGCACCAGTTCGCACATCACGGCATACTCAAGATCGTCCGGCAGCGACGGCGGCTGCTCATACTTCGATTGAATCGAGGCCGTAAGAATGTCCGAATAGCCGGCGAATCGGCCTCGGCTCTTGCCGATCGCGAAGGGATCCGCGTCGACCGGCGGCGAGCCAGGCGCATCCGACGCTTTTGGAGGAGGCGGCGATTCGGCCTGCGGAGGGGGCGGCGGTGCTTCCTGAGGTTTCGGCTCAGGTTTCGGCGGCTCCGGTTCGGGCTCCGGCTCGAGTTCTTTTTCAGGCGGAGGGGGCGGCTCCTCCTTTTTGAAGGCGTTGAGCTTGTAGACCTTGATGAGATTCTGACCCCAATCGGTTTGCGACACCCAATACAGACCCACGCCGATCCCAAGATGAATCAGCCCGACGATCAATAGGGTCGTGCCGAGCTTGCTCTTCTTTTTTTCGAATCCTTTGTAGCCGGCCATTTTGAGACTCGTGAAACGTTAAACGTGAGACGTGAAACGTTGTCCGGCGAGGGAAGTGCGCGACATGCGAGAAGGGCGAGGCTGGACTGACGTGTGAGGTATCATTTCTTTCCTCTGCGTTCCACCGTTCACGCTTCACGAATCATACACAGGATGTTCAAACTGGCCGTACTGCAAGGCCACAGCGAGCGAGACCCTGAGGCGTACCCTTGCGGTACGTTGAAGGGTTGAGCGATGCGAGAACGCAGCCGGCGGGCTTTTTCAGCATCCTGCTAGGGGTCGATCGGTTTCGTGGCGATAGCCAGCTCTTCGACCGGAATCCGCTGAAGAATGTCCAGCACCGCGACCACGTGCTTGTATTCCACGCCGGAATCGCCGCGCAGCACGAGGGGCAACTTGCCGCCTTTGGCCGATTTCAAATCGCGAATCAGCTTTTCCAGATCGCCGAGTTTGATCCGCTCCTCGTCCATAAAGATGTCGCCACCCCTTTTCACCGAGATGGTCGGCGTGTTGCTTTCCATTTCAGTTTCGTGCGGCGTGGCCTCCGGCAACTTCAGCTCAATCCCCTGGACCATCGCCGTCGTCGTGATGATGAAAATCACCAGCAGTACCCAGGCCAGGTCGAGCAAGGGGGTCATGTTGATATCCGACACCGCGGCGTAACTTTTTTTCGAAAACCGCCTCATCTTTTCACCCAGTAAAGTTCTGAGTTCTAAGTTCTGGGTTCTGAGCTATGGGAACGCCTTTCAACTCAGAACTTCCAACTCAAAACTGAGAACCTCCCCATGTTCTAGTGTCCCGTCGCCGCGCCTGATGATTCCGTCTCTTGGCGGTGCCCGCCTGGTCGGTAGTCTTCAGGATCTTCTTCTGTGGACGCCGCGCCGTTCTTTTCTCTCAGATACTCCGTGATGAATACGGTTTCGAGATGGGCCGCAAAGTTATCGAGTTCCATGGTGAGCGTTTTTGTTTTGGTGACCAAAAAGTTGTAGCAAAAGAGCGAGGGGATCGCGACCATGAGTCCCGCCACCGTGGCGATCAACGCCGACGCCACACCAGGAGCCATGGTCGCGAGGGTGGCCTGCTGGGCTCTCCCAATTCCGGCAAAGGTGTCCATGACTCCCCAGACCGTCCCAAGCAAGCCGATAAAGGGGCCGCCGCTGATCGCTGTCGCCAGCACGATCATCCCTGATTCCAGTCCCACCGCCGCCTCACCGAGGACCCGCTCCAGCGCGATCCTCACGGCGCTCATGCCGTGATTCGGCACCTTGTCGGTCCCGTACTTTTCCTGCTGCACCTTCAACTCCTCGCACCCTCCATAATAGAGATCGTACATGGGGGATCCCTGGAGCTGTTTGTCCGCCCCCTTACTAAAGATGCCCAGCGGGCTCTTCGCCTTTGAATAGAGCGCGAGAAAAGTCCCGTTCCGCTTCTTAGCCTTCGCCAGTTGGCGAAACTTGTTGATGATGACCGTCCAACTCACGAGCGAGAACACCAGCAACACCCCGATGGTGATCTTGCCCTCCAGGGTCGCGTGATTCAGCGCAAACGCGACTCCACCTGAACTCATATCCATGGATCATTCTCCTCTATAAACGCTAACTACCCTGTTGCGGCTTCACGTCCACCTGAATGACCACGCCGTGTTTTACGCGTATAGATTTCGCGAGCCCCTTCTTGTCGTTCCCATCATTCTTATTCTCCGCGACCTGCTTCGCTTTCGCCTCCGAGCGCTTCCCGGACCCTTCGCTCGCCGCTTCCTGCACGTCATCGGTCGATTTGGCGGAGGTGCTGACCGCCGCCGTGGTGGAGGAAACCGACGCGCTCGCCGAGCTTCCGGACACCGGAGTGATCGGCGTTGCCACAGCTCCCGATCCGGTTCCGGTGATGCTCAGGGGCGGACCGCTGACACTGACCGTGGCCGGAATAATGACGTTGCCGATGATTTGGCCGCCCTGGTTGTCGACTCTCGGAGCGAATATTTGGACGGTTCGACCTTGAATGCCGGCGGACGGAATCACCACGGCGCCGGTTTCAGCCGTCAGAGTCACATCGCCCAACTTGAGCGAATTGATATAGGGCTTCAATACGGTTTCGTTGAAGGTCGGTTGACGCTGGGCCTGCAGTTCATTTGCCTTCGCAAGCAGCGAAGCGGCCGAGTCAGTGCGGCCGAAAAACGTTTCTCTCGACGCCTGATTCTTCAAGGCCGTGATCTCCGGATCGTTAAATTCGATAAACTTGAGCGGCCTGGGATCGTCCGGATGGAAGGTCGAAATACCGCTGGCCGGCACAGAAATCGTTATAAAGACTTGCTGGTCGGCTCCCGAAGGTGTCACATCGATCACTTGATTCACCACTTCATTCCTGGAGCCGCTGCCTGCGTTGATGTTCCCGTTCGTCGAGGCCAAGTTGATGTCTCCGCCGGAGAATGTCGAAACCCGAGACTTTTCGACATTGATATCGCCTTTGGCTAACACATCGATGCCGCCGCCACCCATTGTAATGATTCCGAGCGGAGCTCCTCTAATCTCGGCGTTGAATCGAGACACGTTGGAACCGACAGCCACGGATCCCGGCAACGCCTGTACCTGTGCCGCTTGACCGGCCGAAGCCAATACCACTGTTCCATCCGGCGCCACCAGCACCAACTTTCCATCGACTACGACCGGATCGAATCCCGTCAACGTTTTGGCCGCATTGAGTGGAACTTCCGCGCGGAGCACTTGGTATGGCTGTCCGTTTTTGGCAAGCAACGCTCCTCCCTGCTCGACCATACTCAGATGAACCGTCACAGGGTTGACCCTGTCGGTCAGGGTTTGTGCTCCATCCAATACGACCGTTTTGTTCTTGAACTCCAGCGTCTTGCCGTTGAACTGGATGACAGATCGGCCCCCGACTTGCACGACTTGACCCGTTACGGCCACCGGTTTGCCATTGACGATGCTGACCCTGCCGCTGCCGTCCAGGATTGGAACGGTCCCCGGCCCATGAATGGAGATGGAGGCGCCGTTGTAGGAGGCGATCCGCGAGGAATCCATCTTGATCGATCCGCCGACCGACAGGTCAAGAAAACCTCCTTTGTTCACATCGCCGGGTTGATCCTCCCGAAAACGAAAGTTGATTCCCGTGCTGTCGGCAAGGTCCAACAGACCCCCGACGACGACCCTGGCAGTCCCGGTCCCGTTGAACGACAAATCGCTTGCGTTGCTTACCCCCTCTGTTCCTGCCGTCCTCATGTTCAGGCTGTTCCCGGCATGCACTCTTGCTTCAACTCCACCGGGAACTCCAATCTGGGCGCTGACAGCCTCAATATCCTTGGCGGCATCGACTGTCACCCGCTTGCGGAACGGGACACTTTGCACATTCAAGACCAGTGTCTTGATATTGCCGGATCGTGCTTCAAAGACGACATCTTGGACGTTATGTTGCAGCACATCCGTTGCCGTGCTGTTGCGGTCTCCTAAGAACCTGGCTCCGTTATACGGCTGATTATTGAATAGTTTCGGATCCGCCTGCAGCAGCCTAATGCCCGGTGCACTTGTCAAGACCGTGACGGTCCTGCCGGTGTCCGCCGGCTTGCTAATCCCATTGAAGGCTTCCAAGTCCTTTGTCGAGACAAAGGGCGCCAGCGCCTGATCCTTCACCGCCTCCTTCAGATTCACGAGTTGCCAATGTCCGCCCGGCACGTTCTTAAAGCCGACAAAGATGTAGGCAAAGTTAGGATCCGGGATCGTGTTGGGCGTCTGGAGACCGATCAGGTCTTTTCCTGCTGAAAATGTGACGGCTCCCGTCGTTGAGGGCCAGAACGTGAGGCTTTCTTCTCCGACGAAGATGCTGCCGGTTGTGGTCCTGGCACTGAATGAGGCAGGGTAGATTACGCTCGCATCTCCAACTGAATCATTGAATTTCCGGGGATTAAGAAAAATATCTTGAGCTGCCTGGAGGACGACTTTGTTGGAAGGGTCGACCGTAAAAGTGGGTCGTGAGTTGGTATCCACTACGCCCTTGTCTTGAACCCTTCCGAGTTGGATGCTGCCTGTTTGAGCCGTGAGGTTGATCGTGCCCTTGCTAAGCGTGAGGTTCGCGTACTCGTCAGGGTCCGTGGCAGTCGCTTCGGCCAGCCTGGGGCTCCCGATATTGCGGCCGGCGGTCACATTCGCCGTGCCGTTCGTGAGGACGAACCCCGGGCCCGCGAGCACTCCCTGCACCGAGCCGCCCCTGAAATCGTTTCCAGCTTGAATCGTGAGATTCCCCGGACCATCCAGCCGGATGCCGCCCAAGATATTCGAGCCGATCGCGCCGCTAAGCAGACTGCCTGCGCTCGGACTGAGGACATCGTGTCCCGCCGTGAGGGTGATATCGCCTCCGGCTTCCGATGTCTTCACAATAGAGAGATTTCCCAATGCATCGACGAGATTGATGTTCCCGCTCGGCGCAGCCGCCGTGAGCGTCACATTGCCACCGAACCCTGTGACCAGCGCCGAGTTATTGAAGCGCACGTCGCCCGTTGTGGCTGTGCCGACATAGTCCCACTTGGTGTTCGAGGTGACGTTGGTCAGCAGCGCATTGTCGAAGATTAAATTGGCGCCGGCCAGGAACGTCAAGGTGCCTGGCGTACCGGAGAGGGTCCATCCGGTACCCAGATCGTACTGCCCGGTCACGACCAAATCACTGCCTGCGGGCGACTGAAAGGTAACCTCCGACGCGCCGCTGCCTTCGAAGCTCGCGAACTCGGTGGGTCCCACGCTCGACGTACTGATCGTCGGATCGATCAAGAAACGCCCACCATGGAAGCCGGCGAGAGTCCGGCCGAGAAACTGGCCTCCCAATTTCACGGCGGCGCCGCTCACTTCGGCAAATCCTCCGTGGCCTCCGTTCTTCCCTCCAGAGACATCCACTACGCCACCCTTCTGAAAGGTGGCTGTGCCGCTCTTCAAGTCGGCGATGGCGAGGATCGTCCCCCCGTTCGAGATGCCGCTAGGGCCTCCACGTGCGAGTGTGCGGCTCCCGTCCCGTAGCGTGACGGCTTCGCTCGCGAGCAATTCGATTTTTCCATTCTTCTCGCGGACGCTGTCGGCTTTGATTAAACCTGCTTGATTGACCACCCGGCCGGCCACTGTGATCGTGCCGCCGTCCGCAATCAAATCCTTCACATTCACGGCTTGACCGAGAGGATTGGAGAGCTCGGCGAGAAACCCACGCCCGTCTGGCCGGTTCGACAGAAAGGCCTTCGCGCCGGCGGCCAAGACGATGTTCCCGCCTGGACTCGTGATCACGCCGCTGTTTTCGACGTTAGGCGCCAGCAGATAGACCCCGGCGTGCGATCCTTGAATCGCGCCCATGTTCTTCACCAGTCCTTCGATGCCCGTTCCTTGAAACAGATAGTGGCCGGCGAGAAAATTGGCGTTGGAGAGATTCAGGGAGGAGGCGATCAACCCCCCGACGTTGACTTGCGCATTCGGGCCGAACAGGATTCCGTTGCTATTGAGGAGGATCACCGTTCCGTTGGCGCGCAGCGATCCGAATATCTGGCTCGGATTCTGATCGAAGATGCGATTGAGCGCAATCGACTGAATATTCGGCTGAATGAATTGCGTCACTTCGTTCGGCGCGATGTTGAACTGCTGCCAATTGATGATCGCCTGCTGGGAGGCCTGGGCAATCGTGACCTGCGACGTGCCGAGGCCGGACACCGTCGCCTCGCCTCCGACCACCGTCGGTCCGGTCGGATTTGCCAGAACAATGGGAATGACAACCGGTTGCGCGAGATACGCGAACAGCATCAGACTGGCCATCATCCGTTTGTGTATTTTGTGCATCATGGTGTTGCCTTCCCTCTTCGTCAAAACGTGAGACCGACGGAAAAATGCACGAAACTGTCGCCTCGCTTCGTGTTGGCGGTATCTTGGAGCGCGAATCCTTGATCGATGATGAGCTGCCCCACATCTTTGGGAAACTTCACTCGAATCCCGCCCCCCACCCCTTCGAGCCGGAATTGCGATGTCTGCCCAGGCTGTGCATCCTGCACCCAGAGTTGGGCGGCATCGTAGAAGGCCGCGAACTTCACTCTGATGGTGTAATCGGCGCTGCGGCGGCGCTGCCAGATTCGATCGATCGGAATGGAGATGACTTCGGGGGTCGTCAGTTCCGCGCGACCGCGAATGCCATTGTCGGCGATGGCTTCATATTGGAGGTAGCCTCGAACCGTGTCGAAGCCTCCGGCAAAATACCCCTCGGCGGGAATCAACGGCTGGCTCCCCCATTGGCCGTCTGTGTGAAGCGCCAGCGTAAAGTTTCCCGGCAAGGGCTGCACGCGATCGAGGCCCCCTTGCAGCACGGCAAATGTCCCCGTCGATCCTTTGCGCTGGCCGGGCTCGTTAGGGTTTGAACTTCTGGCGAACTCCTCTTCCGTTCCACCGGGGATCGTGCCCGCGACATAGCCTCTGGCCGATAGGGCGAGTTTCGTCAGGCCTAATCGATCCGGATAGAAACCGGTATAGGCCACTGAGGCCGGGGTGTACTTGAGCGCACCCAATACCGTGGCCGACCCACCGTCTGGAAACGTGGCCTCCGTGGATTCCAGTTGTTTGTAATCGACCCCGACCGACAATTGATGCGTGTTCTCGCCTCCGGAAAAAATCGGAAAAATATAGCGAAACCCCGCGACGGTCGCGTTACCGGAAATATTGACATTGCTTCCCCCGCCGACTGCAATGGCCGACCCTGCCAACACCGAATTACTTTTCGATTTTGATCCGTAGACGGTCAGCAGATGATCGGGCCATTTCACCGGATAGATGAAACTCGCTCCGTAGTTTTGGACCGCTCCCCAATCCGTCGGCGTCTGGACCGTATTGATCGTGAGAACTTCGTCGCCGCCGAAGAGATTGGTATGTTGAATGTCTGCTACCAACCGATTTTGCGGGGTCGTGATCGGTCCCCTATTATCGGCTTCCAACTTCCCATGGACCGGCAGGCGATCCTTCACTTTGAGTTCGAGATCCACGGTTCCCGGCTCCGTGCCCGGCTTCAGCACCGGCGCCACTTGGAGATCCGGGTTTGCGTTGATCGCCGAGAGTTCTTTCGCGAACGTGGGCTCATAGAGCACTGATCCGATCTGGACGGACGGCATTTTTTCGAGAATACGGTATTTGCTGTAGTGCCGCTGCCCAGTCATTGTGATTCCGATGAGAGGCGCTTCAATCACTTGTAGCGTGACACTCCCCTGCTCGATGGTCTGCTCAGGAAGGTTCACCAGGACGGTGGGATACCCCGCCGCGTGATAGGCCTGCTCCAGTTCACCTCGAGCCTGGTTGACGTCCTTGAATTGAAAGGCGACGCCTTTATACTTGTCGAGAATCGCGTCGATCTTGTCTTGGGTCAAGATCGTGTTGCCTTCGACGTTGATTTTCGACAGGGTCATGGGAGCCGGCTTTGTCGGATCCGGCTGGCCGGCCTGTCTCGGGACGAGACCGTTCATGCCGGTTCCCTCGCGCTCGGCTTGTTTCGCTCCCGCGTCACTCTTGCGCAACTCCTGGCCACTTGTGCGCGGGGCAGACGATTCGGCTGACCTGCGTGATGGAGAAATGGTCCCTCGATCCTGGGGCGTCAGCGCTTCCCCCATTACTTCTGTCGTCGCCATGAGCCAGACGACGCACACCACTACCCTGGCTAGTACCTTCCCCAACTGGTACGTCATCCTCCTTTGCTTTCCCCGGAACAAAGAGAGCTGGTCTCTATGCAGGGAAGTTTCCCATGTCCCGGGCCAGTGGGAAGTCTTCTGCGTAGCGCTGTCGTCCGAATTACCGGCTCGCTTTCCGGAGGTTCAATCGTGACTATGGAAGAAGAGATACTGGGGGGGCGTTACGGAACTGTTATCGAGATATTTGCCGGCTGTTAATTCTCGAAAAGGCTTATCGTGAGGATCGTTTTGTTCTTGCCATCAATGTCGGCTTGTTGCTAGGAAGAGCCATGAGTGCAACTCTGCCGATGTCTCGTACGCGGAAGCTGGTGGCCGCCCTGTATCTGGGTCTCTCGACTTTCGTTGCCGCACACATCGTGAACGCCTTTGTCAGCCACGCGCTGCTCATGCCAACAACGCTTGCCCCACCGTTACCCGCGCAGGACAATACCCCCAGGCCTTCCGTGTCAACTCAACAATTGGCACAGGACATGATGACTCGCGGTCTGTTCCTACTCCCCGCCGAATTCTCTCAGGGCCAAGGATCTTCGACAGCCGCTCAACTGGGGCCGCCTCTCGAAGTCGGCAAGAAGCTAGTGTTACATGGTACGGCGCTCGGGATGGGCGATATGCCGATGGCGATCGTTCAGGTTCAATTAACGAAAGAACAGAAATTGCTGCATCTCCATGACCGTGTTCCCGACGTGGGGGAAATTGTTTCCATAGAAAAGTCGCGTGTCTTGTTCAAAGATAGGGGGCAAGAAGAATGGCTTGACCTGGCGATGCTCACCGACTTGGAACAGGCACGGCGCATGCCACCTGCCCCGGAACCCTCACCAGGACAACCACGTACTCTCTCTCAACCTGCCAGTTCTGCACACCTTGCCGGTCTCAGGCCGGTGGTGTCGCTGGCTTCCAGTATCTCCTCTCCTGGCAGGAATCGGCCGATTCACATCCTCGATCGTCATGAACTGTCCAAGATTTTCTCGGATATCCCTCTCCTCCTCTTGCAAGCCCAGCCGGTCGTATCGCTGATCGACGGGCGATTCAATGGCATCCTCCTGGTGGCGGTGCGCGCCGACAGTTTGTACACGACAATGGGGTTGCAGACGGGCGACGTGCTAAAGCGATTCAATGGAATGGAACTCCGCGAGCCAAGTATGCTCATTCCCGCTCTCACGCAGATGAAGGACGAACAGAGAGTGAAACTGGATGTTCTGCGCGACAAGACGCCGCACATTTTTACCTACGAAATCCGATGATCGATCCGAGACTCTCGCTCGTCTCCCTGCCCACCTCCCCCTGTGCGAGCTTGCGCACCCCCGCCTGTCTTCTTAACCGATCGCTGCCGAATTAACCGAATGTTAATCTTTGCGTAATGGGACCGTCATTGGCGGCGGAATAAGGTGGCTCGGATTTTTGTCGGTTGGTTGGACATCCCTTTGCGTGCAGGGTTCCCCCGTTGGGACAAGGAGGCTGGAATTGAGTCGGCTCGTAACATTTGCGGTGTTGGTGATGGTATTCCTCCTCCATGTAGAGCCGGCTCGCAGCGAATGGTACGCGAGCGGCTATGGAGGCTTTAGTGCGACCCAGCCGCTCAAGGATGTGACCATGGATAATTTCGGAGAAAGATCGGCAGCGGAACGTTACCAGTTCACCACGAATAACCTGACTCTTGGAGATACATTATCCCAGAACTTCCAGGCCTCGGATCTTTCCCTCAAGCAGTCCGCTCTCATAGGCGGCAAGGGTGGATATTTCTTCAACGCCGAGGGCTTCCCTTGGCTAGGAGTCGAGTTAGAAGCGTTTACGACGAAGCCGACGATCAAGACGCAGACGGTCTCAACGGAGCAGGACATTATATTTACGAAACGCGACTTCAACCCAGCTTGCCCACTTCCTGCACCTACTAACCAATGCTCGGGCCAGGAACACCTGAGTTCGACGGTGGATGCGACACAAAGCTCGCTCCGATTAGTCACCGTCGTCTTCAATGTGGTGGCTCGCTATCCGGGGACAATCTTCCAACCTTATGTCGGCGTCGGAGCCGGCGCCTTCTATTTCAGCAGCAGCGGCCAGATCGATGGTCGTCAAGTGGTGCCGGGACTCAACTTACAGACGGGATTGAAGGTGCTGGCAACCAAGGAATGGGGCCTCTTTGTAGAAGGGAAGTACAACTACGCCACGATCACAAACCTCGATCCCACCGGCTTTGGACTCAGCGGTGTTTACAATGCTTTCAATGTCCTCGCCGGTGTCGCGTACCATTTTTAGCAGGATGCTAAAAATGGTCTCCGGACAGTCTTGTTCATCGGTCTGTTCGGTCCATCTGATCCGTCCGGTGAGCTTCGTGTATCTTAAATACACGAGATAGACCGGATAGATCGGACAGACCGGACTTGGCACATCCGCCTCATTTAGGGATTGCTTCCTCCACCATTCATCTGCGACATTTAACGGTCCCGTAAGGAGACCGTGATGGCTCGTGCCGACAAGCTTCCTTCGACATCGCCAGGCCCGGCTACTGTCAACCCGACTGTTCAATCGATGGTCGAACGTGAAATCAAACTGTCGGTCGATAACCATTTCCGTCTGCCCAAACTCACCGGCATCACGCTCCCACGACGTCTGCTGACCTCGACCTATTACGACACCTCCCAGTACGACCTGGCCCATGCGGGAATCACCCTCCGCCATCGAGTTGAGCGCGGGAAACAGGCCTGGCAACTGAAACTCCCTTTGATGAAGGACCGGCAGGAAATTGAGCTGGTCGATCGCCAATCTATTCCACCGACAACCTTCCGCGATCTGCTCTTTCTCCCTCTCGGACAGCGGCAACTCTTGCCAGTGGCGACTTTGCGAGTCTGGCGGGCAGGTATCCGTGTGCGCATAGACCATGCCCCTGTCGCAGACATCACGCTCGACCAGGTTTCAGTCATGAAGGACGGAGCGGTCCTGCAGCGCTTTCGAGAACTCGAAATCGAACAGGTGAACGGAAAGAAAAGCACGCTCCCCGACCTTGAGCGGCAGCTCCGTCAAGCGGGAGCCGAAGATCATGACGGGCGCCCCAAGCTCTTTCGCGCGCTTTCCTTGGTGACTTCTGATCCTGAGCCACTGCCGGCATCAGATGCGCCGGCCTTGGCTCATGTGAGGTGGGCTCTCACACATCATGCCCAATGGCTGCTCACGCACGACCCTGGCGCCAGGCTCGGGAGGGAACCGGAAAGTCTGCATCAAATGCGTGTGGCCACAAGACAGCTGCGCGCCATCCTCCGCACCGCCAGGCCCCTGTTGGTTCCTGAATGGACCAGTTCGTTGCGGGAAGACTTGCGCTGGCTCGGCCGACTGCTAGGACCGGCCCGCGACCTCGACGTGCAACTCGCCTATTTCCGTGAGGAATCTACCTCGTTGGATGCCCGAGACCGCCGGCCATTGTCATCGTTCATCGCCCATCTGGAAGCACAGCGGACCAATGCCCAAGAGGCCCTGCTGAACGAGCTGAAGAGCGCACGATATCTTGATCTCGTCAGGCGGCTCCAGCAAGCGGCGCACGATTTGACGGCCATCGAATCCACCCTGACGTTGCGCGACCTCGCCAAGCAGGAGTACACAAAGTTGCGACACGCCATTCGCCAGGCTGGCCGCGCACCCAACAGCGCCACAATCCACGAGATCAGAATCAAAACCAAACGAGCCCGATATGCCGCCGAACTTGCGGGATCGACGGTCGGCAAGCTCGCCATTCGCTTTATCAACAAAGCCCGCGCTGTGCAGGACGTCCTCGGTATGCACCAGGACGCCATTCAAGCTGAAACGTATATCCGAACATTCCTCAAACATTCGACCAGCACGCGGGCCGCCTTTGTTGCGGGACGCATGGTCGAACGCCAGCGCCGGCGCCGAGAGAAGGCCAGGGAGAAGATGCCGCGGCTCTTGCGTAGTCTCGTAAAGCGAGGAAAGAACGCGTGGGGGTAACGAGCCCCGCTGCGTGCTGTGGGGCAAGGCAGAGCGCTACTTCAGCACAGTGGATTTCATCAAACTGTCTGCCTGTGGAGGAGAGAACCCTTGATATCCACGGTGGCGCTCAGTGAGTTCCAACACGGAAAATGGCTGACCCTCCACCATTTCAGGCGCCGTGAAGATTTGCCGGAGCTGGCCACCGCGGGCGCCGACGATCTCGCCGGTAAAAACGACCCCTTGTGTCTTCAATCGGTCAATCGCCTGTTCGATGTCTTCCACCCGCACTGCCACATGATGGAATACCTGATCGCCGAATGTATTGACCCAGCCAGGGATAATGCTGGTGCGGCCCCGTTCGTCAACGTAGGCTTGATCCACGAAGAGCGCCGGATACCCAACCTTCCGATAGACCTTCGCGTACCAATCTTGATACTCGATCGTTTCACTGTACCCATAGCCGAGCTTCGTGAATTCCTCCGCGCGCCGGTCGATGTCCATGGTCCGTAGCGTCAGATGGTCTGCCACAGGGGAGAAGCCGACTCCTGCCCGGTCCAGCGAGTCCCGCAGCATGTTGGCCGCCCGATTGCGCGACACATAGTCGTCGATCATTTTGGCAATCAATGCATCCAACTCAACGCCTGGTTCCATAGTCCACGCTCCTTGCTGATCAGACTCGGACACTATGAGCCGAAATGCTTACCTGGTTGACTCCGGTCGCTTCAATTTTCGCAGTTCCAGCGGGGTTTTCTGGCAGGAGATGCCGAGCAGGGTTTGAAACGCCGCCATCGGCGTATTGCGCCGGTTGAAGCGAAAGACAT
>Ga0163151_10000443_pt1 | contig 72982 bp, 68 predicted proteins | sample OliLakLV19MP5IB2_FD_145596 | JGI IMG/M metagenome (GOLD analysis project Ga0163151, IMG submission 145596) | Freshwater microbial mat bacterial communities from Lake Vanda, McMurdo Dry Valleys, Antarctica - Oligotrophic Lake LV.19.MP5.IB-2 | ecosystem: Environmental > Aquatic > Freshwater >... | reverse complement strand
GTGTGAATAGCAAGCTTTAAACCATCTTCACTTTTTATTTTACAGCCCAGTAATCCTAACAAAGCATAACCAATTGACAACGCTCCTGTTGTTCTTATAAAAAGCAGTCCAATTGCATCTGTTGTAAGTCCATGTAATTCCAAAAAAAATGTTGGCGCGGCCAATAAAAAAAACGCATAAAATGCACTTGCTATGCCACTAACTAGTAAAAGAGTATTTGTTTTCATATAGTTTTTATTTTTAGATATTATTAATTTTTTGGAAAGGGAATAGAGCCTTTATAGCCCATCAGTTTAGCAAAACCACCAACGACCTTTGCCATAAATTTCTGCGCAGGTATTGGCGGGCCGACAATAAACAACTCTCCATAACACTCATTCAAAATGGCAGCAAACTGCAAAGTGTTAGGTAGCCCTTGCTTGTTTGTCTTACCTTGTACATCCAAGCTATACATTGTTTCTAAGAAAAACTCCGTTTTCAATGCGGGTCTTAATTCTCCTATTATTATTAGTTCTTCGTTACTTTCATTGCTCCATTTATGTGCCTCATTGGGCTTTACTATATATTTTTCTCCCGGTTTTAGAACCATTTTATTTCCATTACATATTAGAGTTAATTCGCCCTTAACTACTTCAAATAGTTCACTTTGATGGGGGTGATAATGCAAGGGCGGTCCTTCTCCTCCTGGTTTACACCATAATTCTGCCTTCATTAATTCGCCATTTGAATCTTCAGCAGTAATTAAAAATTTAACTTTGTCACCAAAGGTTTTGTTTTCGATTACTTGATTTGTTTGTGCCATTTTTTTTTTAAATTAATAATTAGGTCAACGACCCAAAAGTAATACTTTTTTTTAATAATAGCACAATGACCTAAATTATTTTTATCTTTACATCTCAAATGAGTAACAGAAGAGAAAATATATTGAAAACAGCCCTTGAACTATTTAATGAAAGGGGGATTGACGGTGTTACTACAAGAGATATTGCCAAAGAAATAAAAATCAGCTTAGGTAATCTTACTTATTATTTCCCATCTAAAAGCGATATCGTATCTGCATTAATGCAAGAACTTGGAAAGGCAGTAGATGATGCATTAGCAAATCATACAGAAACAGGTAAAAATGCTTTGACTAATTATTTCTATCAGGTAGAACTAATTTTCAAAACGCATTTTAAATATAAGTTTATAATGCAAAAGCGTTACGGAGAAATTGTGAGTTCATTTCCTGAATCACAGCAATTTGTTAGAGACTTTTTAAAAATCCGTTTTGATGAGTGGGAGCAACTCAACAAACAGCTAGTTAAAGAAAAACTTGCAAAAAAGGAATTAGTTGAAGAGTCAAATGCACATAGTTATATACTTAATATTTTAGCTTTATATTGGCATCAGGAATTTTTAATTTATTTCCCTGAGTTATCTGACAAGCAAAAAGTAGAAAAAGCTCTGGCTATTTTTTTTCAAGCATACAAACCCTATCTTACAAAGAAAGGACTTGGCGAGTTGACACCATTACTAAAAGAGTTGAAGCATTATTGACAAAATGAATAAGAAAATTAACCTTGGTAAAAGAACCACTGGCTATAACATTTAGCAGAGTAGACGAAAAAGGGCCGTGAAAAAGCCCCGTGCGGTGGCCTCACGGGGCTTTTTTGTGCTACTCTGTGTTGACTGAAACCGAGTAGCTGATAAGGGCGCTTCCTTTGGGTATTTAGTAAGCTGTTTTTTTATGCTCGCTTCTTTTTTAAACCTGCATTTTTGTGGACTTTATCATTATTAGTTTCATTTTTTAGCTGTTCTAACTTGCGTTCTAGCCTAATTTTTGCTTTGTGTGGCTTGCTCAACGCCATTTTCTGCATGTTTGTTCTCCTTTAGCAAAAGCCCTCCCATACAACCAGTAGCCGTTCAAAAAAAACGCAGATTTACCCTAAAAAATGGCCTATTAATCTATTAACGTTTTGCATTATTTTATATTTGGTTCAAACCGAAATTTAAAACAAATTTGCAACGACTTATATACTGCCAATTGGCAAATTAATACTATTTAAATACATTCGTGATTTATTCAGGAGAGCCGTTTCCAGCGCTATAGCGGGATAAGCTTTGGAAGCGTAAGGTTAAACTTCCTTGTGTGACTCAATTGGTGCCGACAAGTTTGGTTTATCTTGGTTGCCAACGGACAAAAATTTAGGATTATTTGAAATTGCATTTAGTGACTAGGATATAATAGTTTATGATGTAAAGTTTAATGTTGAAAAAAAACAATAAAGGGTGCCAATGGGTAGGATGACTTTACCATAATATAGTTTGCAATTTTCACATATTTATTATTGAGTTACTACAATTTTTTGTCTTGATGGTTTGTTGTTTTTGTCTGATCCAATTAAAAAATAAGCACCATTGCTTAAGTTTTTAATCTTAATAGTATGGTTGTTTTGGGAAGTTAATTGAAAAGACTGAAGGGTTTGACCCAATTCATTGATGAGCTTATAACTTCCCTCGATTGTTGATTCAATGGTGAAATTACCATTGCTGGGATTAGGATAGACTTTAAGAGAAATGTTGTTTCCTTGAACGTTATTAATACCAAGAGGTACAATAACACTTAATGTTTTTACAATCTGAAGTACTTATGCATCTGTTTTTTGAAATTTCTACTTTATAGTCTCCTATATTAGTTGCTACATAACTTTGGAACGTAGCACCTAAAATAGGGGCATTAGAATTATTACAACCCAACCATTGATAACTTGCAACTGGTTCTTTAACAGTTAATGTGTTTCCCGACAAATTCACAGAACTATCTATTGCAGGTTGTATGAAGGCTGCTACTTCAGTTCTATTTGTGGTAGTACATCCAGAGAGAGTTGCATCCACATAATAATTGGTAGTTGTGGTATGAATTGGTGTAGTATAGGTTGTTCCTGTATCAACAGAACTACCTCCAGTAATTGTGGTATACCATTTAATGGTACCAGCACTTGCAACAGCGCTCAATGATAATGCGCCACTTGTACACGCGTTATCTGCAATTGTGGAGGTTATGGTTGGTACTGTTTTGATGGTTGCTTCAATTTGTGTTCTGCTGGGTGTTGTTCAGCCAGAAAGCTTAGCATCAACATAATAGTTGGTAGTTGAAGAAAGAGAAGGTGTTGTAAAAGAACTACCTGTTGCAACATAGTTGGTAGTTGAAGAAAGAGAAGGTGTTGTAAAAGAACTACCTGTTGCAACTGATGAACCACCAGTATTTTCAGTATACCAATTTATTGTTCCGGCGCTGGCGGTAGCACCCAAAGTAACGGTTCCTGTACCGCATCTATTAGCAGGGGTGTTTCCTGTTATTGTTGGATTTGAAATGGTAGCTATTTCTGCTGTTCTTTTTGATTTAGCAGTAACGTTAGCAGCTTCTGCATAATATGCTGTGGTTGCAGCATTTGAAGGTGTAATAAAACTTGCACCTATCCCTAATGACAAACCTCCCGTGCTAGCAGCATACCAATTAATGGTAGCCCATGTTGGGGCTGTTGAGCTTTAGTATATCTTTTAACTTAAACATTTTACAACATTGTGTTACTTTTTAAATTGCTACATTTTTTTTACTGAATTCAAAATTAATAATTATTGTTCGGAAACGGATTTTTTTTTATTGCTATATGTTTGCACTTTTTTTTTATAGCTGCTAAAATTAATTCTTCAAACTACCTAATATTACCATTGATACGCTAAGAGTATTTAGAGAAATAAGAGAAAAAATTGTAAAAGAAACAGAAAACTGAAATAGGGTATTCTTGAACCGTTTAATTTAGGAGTTGGCCTTCCACCTATGACCATTAAAGGCAGTGGTAAACCACATCTGCTGTAATTATGGAAATATTATTGAGGTGAACGAATCAAAATCTGTCACTAACAAACTAGCTATATGGTAATAAAGCGAAACTTAATAACCGTTAGCCATTCAGACACCAAACACCTGACTCAAAGTTTGTAATGAAATGATGCTTGGCAATAATTTTTGACCATTTTGAGTAGGTGTGTATTCTAAGGTTGGCGCACTAGTTGCAAAAACTTCTCTTGTAACCGGTTTAATTTAATAGCCGTTTGGTTAAAAAGTGTGTTTGGTTCAGACCCAAATTTAATACAAATCTGCAACTACTCATATACTGGCAATTGGTAATTCCATAATGTTTAAATACATTCGTTAAGAAACTAGAGGAGCCTAACTAAGGTAGGGCACGCTATGGGAAGACAAGGGCGAATCTCCATTGTGCGACACGATAAGGCAAAAGGGTAATTTTTATTTAATTAGAGGATAGTTAATACTTTAGTGAATTGATAAAACAATATGAATACAATAAAAGCATTTTTAGGATTTAAGATACTACATTTTAATAATTATTCATTAACAGTTTTCGAATTAATAATTGTGATCGGAATTTTTCTTTCTACAATTTTTTTGCTGTGGTTAATTAAGAAAACAATATTCCGAAAAAAAAAGTATGAAAAACTTGATGATGGCAATGTTTATGCGCTATTTCAGATTGTGAAATATATTATTTGGATAATTTCGATAGGATTAATGTTGGAAACAATTGGAATTAAATTAACGTTACTTTTAGCAGGTTCGGCAGCACTTCTTGTAGGAATTGGTTTGGGATTACAACAAACATTTAATGATATTATATCTGGTGTAATTTTACTTTCAGAAAGGTCTATAAAAATAGGAGATATTTTAGAAATTGATGGAGATGTAATAAAAATGCAAGAGATTGGACTTCGAACATCGGAAGGATTGAACAGGGATGATATTTCAATAATACTCCCCAATTCCTTAATTACTACAAACAAAGTAATAAATTGGAGCCATCAAGCCAAAAGAACACGTTTTAAAATTAACGTTGGTGTGGCTTATGGTAGCGATGTTGATTTGGTAACAAAAGTTTTAGAAGATAGTGTTTTAGAACATAATGAAATATTTGATAAAGATTTAATAGAAGCCCGGTTTTTAGATTTTAATAACTCATCGTTAGATTTTCAAGTATTATTTTTTAGCGAAAATGTTTTTAGAATTGAAAGAATAAAGAGTGATATTAGAAAAACCATTAATAGAAGATTTATTGAGAATAATATCAAAATACCGTATCCTCAGATGGACTTACATTTAAGAACTGATGAAACTAAAAACATTAAAAATTGAAGAATAATGATTGCACAATTCAAGCACTAGCCATAGCTTAACCGTTGCTCCAAAAGCATTACCTTTCGCAGTGGAATTGGTTGGTACCGAAAAGAAAAAAGGGTGAGTTTAATTATAGGCAGTTGAAGAGAGGTTGACGGTTATTGTAAAAAACATATTACTTTAAATGATTCTATTAAAATCGTATTTTAATGGCATCTCAACATTAACCGAGGACACTTGGAAAGAAATTTTGCCGTTTTTTAAAGAGGAGTTTCTTTACAAAAACGACTATTTTGCAAAGGAGAACGAAATTGCAAGGAAAATTGCCTTTTGAAGACGGGGGTTGTCAGGGCATTTTTTATCAATAACGAAGGTAAAGAATATAATAAGCAATTTTTTGTTGGGCAGAGTATTATTGGTTCATATTCATCGTTATTGACAGGGCAAAAAAATCTTATTGCTCAGCAAGCATTGACAGATTGTGTTATTTATTCATGCCACTATAAAACATTAACCAACCTTTACGACAATCATCCAGACCTTGAAAGATTGGGAAGAAAAATTGCTGAATACTATTTTTTAGAAAAGGAAAAAAAGGAAATAGACATTGTATTATTAGAGGCTTCGCAGCGATACATCATTTTTAAAAAAGAGTTTCCGACTTTAGAACAGTTCATTGCTCAATTTCATATTGCATCCTATTTAGGCGTGTCTGCCACACAGTTGAGCCGGATTCGAAATCAATTGGCATCAAAAAATAAGTAATTCATTTCTTTACCTATGTAAATGCTTTTTCTTTTTAGTTGCCCTTGCTTTGCAGCATCAATTAAAAGATAAAAGAAATGAAAAATAAACTATTGCCAAATTTCGCTTTGGCTTGTTTAATCCTATTATTTGCTTCATGTGCAATCCATCTAGTGGCATGGCAACCAGGTAAATTAGCTCCATTTGAAGGCACCTCAAAGCTTAATGAAAAGCTAACTAAAGTCTCTAAAAGCTGATTTTAGAATTGATTCCTCGTGGTGGTTTTTAAGCACCCATTAAAAACGTCCATTACTTCCATATCTTAAGTAGGCCTAGCAAATCGATTGTCTTTTGGTTCAGCCCAAAAATGGTTGTTCTTTACTTAAAAAAAGCGTAAAAAATTTCGGTTTCAACCAAAGCTATGCTGCGACAAATAACTTGTTAATTTCGGTTTCAACCAAAGCTATGTTGCGATAAATAACTTATTAATTTCGGTTTGAACCAAAGCTATATTGCGACAAATAACTTATTAATTTCGGTTTGAACCAAAGCTATGTTGCGATAAATAACTTATTAATTTCGGTTTGAACCAAAGCTATGCTGCGACAAATAACTTGATAATTTCGGTTTGAACCAAAGTTATGCTGCGACAAATAACTTGTTAATTTCGGTTTGAACCAAAGCTATGCTGCGACAAATAACTTGTTAATTTCGGTTTGAACCAAAGCTATGCTGCGACAAATAACTTATTAATTTCGGTTTGAGCCAAAGCTATGTTGCGACAAATAACTTGATAATTTCGGTTTGAACCAAAGCTATATTGCGATAAATAACTTATTAATTTCGGTTTCAACCAAAGTTATGCTGCAACAAATAATTCAGTAATTTCGGTTTGAGCCAAAGTTATGTTGCGATAAATAACTTATTAATTTCGGTTTGAGCCAAAGCGTTGATATCAACCACAAAGTAGGATCAAAAATAGTTGGCTGAAAAACAATTCCCACTACTTTAGGTTTGTATGTTTGAAGGTAACTATGAAGTAAACAATCTTGGTATTTTTTTCAAGAACAAGATTAACCACTAAACATTAATTTGAGCAAAGAGAAAATAAATATCCTGTGGTTTAAGCGCGATTTAAGGTTTACGGATCATGAGCCTTTGTATTTGGCGCAGCAACAGAATCTTCCGCTGTTGTTACTTTATTGTTTTGAGCCTTCGTTAATGGCATACCCAGATAGTGATGTGCGACATTGGCGCTTTGTGTACGAATCGCTTCAAGATTTACAGCAAAAGCTAAAGCGCCTAAATGCACAAATTTATATTTTTCATAAGGAGGTAATTCCGGTGTTTACTGCTATTGGCGAACATTATGATATCCAATCTATCTTTTCTCATCAGGAGGTGGGTAATAAAGTAAGTTATGATAGAGATATTGCTGCCATGGCATATTGTAAAGCACACAATATTGTTTGGAACGAATCGCAACTTCATGGGGTAATTCGCAAATTAAAAACTCGGTTTAAATGGGAAAAACGTTGGCATCAGACCATGTTGCAAGCGCCCAAATTGATAGATGAAACTAGGTGGTTAATTTTAACTTTAAACGCTGCCCTTTATGTTCGAATAAAGGGAGAAAATTTGCCCGCCGAAATTATTACTTCCAACAAAAATTTCCAACAAGGTGGCGAATCGCTTGCATGGCGATACTTGGATAGTTTTGTAAAGGAGCGTTACATTAATTATAGCAAGCACATTTCAAAACCTGCTCTTAGTCGCAAAGGGTGTAGCAGGTTGTCTCCTTACTTAGCTTATGGCAATATTAGCATGCGCATGGTATATTTGCATGTACAGCAACATTACGCATCAGCCACTAATAAAAGGGCCTTAACCAATTTTAAATCGCGCTTAATTTGGCATTGCCATTTTATTCAAAAGTTTGAAGACGAGTGTCGCATGGAATTTGAAAATGTAAACCGTGCATACGACCAATTGGTTAAACCCAAAAATGAAGCATATATTAACGCTTGGCAACAAGGAAAAACAGGAGTACCATTGGTAGATGCCTGCATGCGTTGCTTGGTAGCAACAGGGTATATTAATTTTAGAATGCGTGCCTTGGTAGTTTCATTTTTTGTATTTAATTTATGGCAAGATTGGCGCGAATTACATTTCTTAGCACGTCAATTTTTAGATTACGAGCCTGGCATTCATTATCCGCAACTCCAAATGCAAAGCGGCGTTACAGGTATTAATACCATTCGCATTTATAATCCAATTAAAAATTCGGAAGACCACGATGCGGAAGGGATATTTATAAAACAATGGTTGCCAGAATTGGCCAATATTCCGGTTCATTTAATACATCAACCCTGGAAATTAACTTTATTGGATCAACAAATGTATGCATGCCTAATTGGAATTGATTATCCTTTACCCATAGTAAATATTGAAGTCACCCGAAAACAAGCAAGCAACATTGTTTGGCAATACCGCAAAATAGATGAGGTAAAAATGGAAGGTCAGCGAATTTTAAAAAAGCACGTTAGCAATCCAAAATCACACCTTACTAGAAAGGCATAACGTCTTCTTTTAAAAGGACGAGATTTTTGTTAAATAAATTTCTAATTTAGCTTTTTTTTAATCGTTTTAAGATTTAACAAATTATTCTCTATTAAGCTACGTCAATTGCGTTTAACCAAAGTGGGGTACAAAAGCGAGTAATATGGTGTAAATAAGACCATACAAAAGAATATCAAGTGTTTGTTTTTGACATGGAGATTAAGCAGAATTGAAGTACTATTGAAAAGGAAGTTGAGATCATACATTAAAAATGTTAGAACATGGAGAATAATCCTATTTTAGACGCTTTTGCTTTAATTAATCCGCTATCGGAAAAAACCCGGAAGGAATTCGGTTCAATCATTTCTTTTGACTATTTTCCAAAAAAGACCTTTCTCCTTGAGGCTGAAAAAGTAGCTATGACTCTTTTCTTTATTCAGAAGGGACTGGCCAGGGCTTTTTATAATCATGATGGCAATGAGATTACCTTCTATTTGGCCATCGACCAACAATTTATTGGCGCCGTTCCGAGCCTATTTAATGGCAAACCTTCCAAATGCGCCATTCAGTTAATTGAAGATTCTGAGGTATATTCTTTTAATTATCAAGAATTCGAAGCTTGCTGTGGCCAAAATCATGATTTAGAAACCGCCGCGCGTAAATTATCCTCTATGGTTATTCTAAGGGAACAGGAGCGCATTGAAAGCCTTCGCTTATACGCCGCACACGAAAGATACCTGTTAGCGGAAAAACAACACCCTGGCATCTCTCAGAGGTGTCCCTTGAAGTATATTGCTTCATACATAGCAACCAGTGCGGTAAGTCTAAGCCGAATTAGAGCTGGAAAACAATAGATATTAAGTCAATTTATTTATTAACACATGTAAACTAGAAATGGCCAATTTCTGTAGAGATTTGCTCCCATATTTCTATCTCGTAAAAATTGCCTCACAACAAGAATTAAACACATGAAAATTAAAGGAAAATCTCATTTTAAAGAGGAGCTTAAAGATATTGCTTATTTTGAAAATTGGGTAAAACAATTAGAATTGGTAAACGGAAGAGTTTATGAAAGAATTGAAATTCAGACAGCCTTAGGAAGGACCCATATTTGGGGTTTAAACAGCCAGGATTCTACGCTTGAAACCTTGGTTATTTTCCCCGGAGCAAGAACAAGCTCTCTAATTTGGGATTTCGACAAAGGATTAGATAACTTAAACCATAAACTAAGAATATTTATGGTTGAAACGAATGGGTTGCCAAATTTGAGTAATGGAGAAAGTCCCGACATACATTCATTGGACTACGGTATTTGGGCAGGTGAAGTTTTAGATAATTTGAATATTGAAAGGGCATTTATTGCTGGTGCTTCTTTTGGCGCACTAATTTGCATGAAATTGGGGATTGTTAAGCCCGAGAAAGTTATCGCAGCATTTATACTAAATCCAGGCTGTTTGCAGCCGTTTTCATTGTCATTTGAAAACCTTTACTATAATCTATTGCCAATTTTAAGTCCAAATCCAAAGAACGTTTCGAAGTTTTTAGATAAAGCTGTTTTTTATAAACCGAATCACAGGTTATCAGAGGTTTCAGAACAAATGTTAGTGGATTACGAAGTTTTTGCAATCAGTCGGTATAAAGATAACACGCAAAAACCATACTACATGGATCAGCAATTGAATGAAGTGAAGGTCGATACCTATCTTCTTGAAGGAGATAAAGACCTATTGTTTCCCTTTCAAAAATCCATTGATAACGCAAAAGCAAATATTAAAACCTTAAAAGAAGTAAAAATATTTAACAATGTGGGTCACGGAATTGAAACCTACGACAAAGCCCTTAACTATATTGGCGAAATTATAAAAATCGTTAAGTAACCTGATTTATACATTAGAACTTGTTAAATGCTTTAATATTACAGGGTTTGAAAACACCCTAAATCCCATTTATCAGGGCAAAGAAATTGCATTAAAAATTATTATCCTAGTGTAAACTGCTCAGCTTTTACAATAAGCCTAAACTAAACATCTCTGGTAGAATTCTAAAATAATTTAAATTTTACTTTTATTGCCATTCCGTTTTTGCCAGTTGGCTCCATTGCTACTGCTGTAGCATTTTATGTTGGCTTCAAAAATAACCATGCGTATGATAGACTTTGGGAGGGCCGAAAACTACGGGGAGGAATAACGAATGCAAGTCGTTCGTTAACTGCCATGGTTATTGCTTGTACAACAGTCACGGAGATTCGTAAAGACATTCTTTATCAACATCTTGCCTATATTAAATGTCTTGCGACTTCAATTAAAGCGAACCATACCTTGGGCAACAAGTAAGGAAAATCTACATCAAACTTTTAAAACAGAGGAACACGAGTTACATGATTATAACGAAGGGGTTCTACAAATATTTAAGTATTACGATAAAATGCAATATCACTAAAAATTGTTTATTAGTCCAAACACCGTTAGAACTCTTATTGCCAATATTTACGAGAAATTGAATGTATGCAATAAAGCGCAAGCCATACATGTTGCTGTAAAAACAAGTGGTATAATTCTTAAGACTAGTTTTGAGAATAATGGCATTCGTTTTGTTAAAAACGCACTTGTATTTCTTTATGGTAATCGGTTTTATTACATTGATTCATGTAACAAATTTCCGAAATTTTGCAATACAATTAGTTTCAATCTTCTTCAATTTTGCATGGTCATTAACCCAATTTGTAGTGTTATACCATTACTTAAATTAGTTCATAGGGCAATTTGATTTTAGTTTGGCAAATGACGAACAATTTGGATATAATGTCTAAACCACAATTGAAATTATAAAATAATGGAAACAGAAAAAGGCCTTAATGCCAAGATTTTGGCGAAGACCAATGAAATAATGGAAAAACATCCTGAATTGTCAGACTTTTTAAATGAAATGCCGATTACCATACCCAATGAAAATAATCCGGAAATAAACATTAAAAATTTAAAGGATTATTATGATTCGCTGAATCAAATTTTGAAAAAACACCTTGCTAATACAACAAATAATGAAAACTAACAGACTTTCAGAAAAGCTCACAGCAGCCTTAAATGATCAAGTGACCAAAGAAGCACATGCTGCTCAAATTTACTTATCTTATGCTGCCTGGGCCGATTACAATGGATACAGCGGCATTGCAAATTTCCTTTTTCGCCATTCGGCCGAAGAGCGAAACCACATGATGAAGTTGCTTGAATTTATTTTAAAAAGAGGAGCTAAAGCAAAAGTAACAACCATCCCTGCACCTACAGCAGACCCTACTAGTATTAACAATTGTTTTGAAAAAGTTTTTGAACAAGAATGCGACAACACAAAGGCCATTTATCATTTGGTAAAATTGGCGCTTAAAGAAGAAGATTGGGCCACCTGGAATTTCATGCAATACTTTGTGAAGGAGCAAACAGAAGAAGAAAATCTTGCTATCAGTTTATTAGGCAAAATTAAAATTGCGGGCGGCGAGAAAGCCTCTGGTAACGCTTTGTATGAATTGGATAAGGATTTACAGTCAACGCCTAATGAGTCAAAATTGGCTCAGGAGGTTACTACTGATCAACCATAAAAGTTTACCACCACCGCTTTGTAAAAATATTCTCTCATACAAAGGTTTGACATTTAGCAAACCTTTGTATTTTTACATCTTAAATCTCCTAGTTTATGACTGTAGAAAATAAAAAAGTTCCTTTACCACCTTTCACCATGGAAACGGCACTTCAAAAAGTGCAAATAGCAGAAGATGCTTGGAATACAAAAGACCCAGAAAAAATTTGTTTGGCTTATACCATTGATACCGAATGGAGAAACCGTACCGATTTTATCAATGGTAGAGAAGAAGTTAAACAATTCCTTAAACGCAAATGGGAAAAGGAATTGGATTATAAACTCAAAAAAGAATTATGGAGTTTTAGTGAAAACCGCATGGCCGTGAGATTTGAGTACGAATGGCACGATTATACAGGCCAATGGTTTCGCAGTTATGGAAACGAAAATTGGGAGTTCAACGAAAATGGGTTAATGCAAAAGCGATATGCCAGCATAAATGATTTAGCCATTGACGAAAAGGATCGAAAAATAAGATAGTGGATATGCCCACAAAACATCAAAAGGTAAATTCCTTACTAAATCCCTGGCCTAACTCGCAAAGATTTATCTTAAACAGGCGGTATTTTAAATCCAAACACAAATATCTTCAATGGTTTTCCGTTTAATATCTGGCACCCAAGTTTCTTCTGCGGGATAACCTACTGGTATGAGCAAAAAAGGCTTTTCATTTTCGGGTCGGTTTAAGATTTTGGTAAGAAAATTCATCGGACTTGGGGTATGTGTGAGGGCAACTAAGCCTGCATCATGAATGGCGCTTAACAAGAATCCGCAAGCCAATCCGCAGCTTTCGGTAACATAGTAATTTTGGTGTTTGTGGCTACCTTCTAACTCATAGCTTCTTTTAAAAATAACAATGAGATAGGGCGCAATTTCAAGAAATGGCTTTTGCCAATCGGTTCCAATGGGCGCCAAATCTTTCAGCCATTCAGCTGTCATACGCGTGTCATAACTTTCCTTTTCTTCCTTTTCGGCTGCAAGGCGTATTTGTTTTTTAATTTCTGGATTCCTTACCACACAGAAAGTCCAGGGTTGTTTGTGCGCGCCAGAGGGCGCCGTAGACGCAGAAAGTAAGATGTTCTCTATCACCTTTTCTGGTATGGGCTGATCCGAAAAATCGCGTACAGTTCTGCGCAAATCTAGCCATTCATAAAAGTTTTTGCTACGCAATTCCATCTCTTCCGCCTCAAAAGTAGTTTTAGCATAAGCCTTAAACGGAAACCCATTAACCAATTTTATTTCCATTGAAATATTCTCCCAATTTTCCCACCAAACTAAGCAATTTCGATGCCCTTTGCAATTTTGCCAAATCTTTTGATTAATGCGAATCTTGTTATTGAGATTAAATGCTCAAACAATTAATATCATTACAACAATTTAATTAGTCTAAAGAACAACTTAATTAGTCTAAAGAACAACTTAATTAGTCTAAAGAACAATTTAATTAGTCTAAAGAACAATTTAATTGTTGTATGGTAAATGTCTTGCGCATTGCGTTTCTGTATCACTCATAAGTGGTAACACTATCTCTATAAACATTTTCAATGTGTGAATTATATAACTTATTTGCAAACATGTATTACTCCAAATACATAGATATAATGAAATTTACAGAAAATTTAGGTTTAAATTATTAAGGCAAGTCTGGTGTAAATCAAAAATGATTTGTTTGGCAAGAAAATAAACGCCTCAAAATGATTTGACTTTCGTTTGAAAAAATGGAGAATAATGCAAATGAAATACTGGAATGTGAAAGTCAATTACACAATTCCTTTGATAACATGTTGGAAGGGGTGCAAATCGTAGATTCTAATTGGAGGTACAAGTATGTTAATGATGCACTCACCAAGCAAAGTAAATTAACTAAAGAAGAGTTACTTGGTTACACCATGTTAGAAAAATATCCAGGTATTGAAAGTACTGAAATGTTCAAAGCTCTTCAACAATGCATGACCAAACGTGTTTCTAATTATATTGAAACTGAGTTCAAGTTTCATGATAATTCTACCAGTTGGTTTAATGTTAGCATTAAGCCCATACCAGAAGGATTGCTCATACTAACGATTGAAGTGACCAATCAAAAAAATGCGGAAGCACAGTTCCAAGAAAGTGAAATATTTAGTTCAGCTATACTTTCCTCTCTAAACTCACACATTGCTGTAATTGGTTCAAATGGAGGCGTTTTGATGGTGAACAAAGCGTGGGATGATTTCGCAAAAGAAAATGGAGAGGCAAGAAATAACCGCGTTTCTATAGGAAGCAATTATTTTGATGTTTGTAAAAAATCAATTTTGCGAGGAGACCTTTATGCAGAAGCGGCAATGGAAGGCATTAAATCTGTATTTAATAAAGAGAATGTTAACTTTGAACTAGAATATCCTTGCCACTCTCCCGACGAGAAAAGATGGTTTATTTTAAAAGTAACACCATTTGAAGGAGAAGCGCAAAAGGTGGTAATAGCACACCTAGATGTAACCCAACACAAAATGGCAGAAATGTCAAATAAGGCAAATGAAACGAAATACAGGCGATTGTTTGAATCAGCTAAAGATGGAATCTTAATTTTGAATGCCGATACTGGAAAGATTGAGGATGTAAATCCCTTTCTTGTGCATATTTTGGGCTTTCCATTTAACTATTTCATAGGTAAAGAACTTTGGGAAATTGGACTATTCAAGGATAAGGAAGCGTCTAAAACTGCCTTCTTAGAATTGCAGGAAAACAAATACATTCGATACGATGATTTGCCACTCAAAACAAAGGAAGGCAAACACCTTAATGTGGAGTTTGTAAGCAATGTTTATTTGGTAAATGAGCAAAAGGTAATTCAATGTAATATTCGCGATATTACTGAGCGTGTAGCTGCAGAAGAAAGTATTAGAAAAAGTGAAAGAAGATTAATTGAGGCTCAAGAAATATCTCATACTGGTAATTGGGAAATGGATTTAATTACAAATGTAAGCGTTTGGTCGGATGGGTTTTACAATATCTTAGGGTTGAAAAGGCAGTCCATTCCGCCTTCGATTGAAGCCTTTTTAGATTTAATATATTTTGAGGATAGAGCCAATGTAAAAAAAGGAATCCAAGAAACTTTAAATACACTTACAACTTCAACCATCAATTTCAGATTCATTCACAACGACGGTTCATTGAAATTCGTTTATTCAGAATGTCAGTTTGAATTTGACAATAAAAATATTCCAGTTAGGTTATATGGCATTGTACAGGATATAACGGAGCAAAAAAAAGTGGAGGAAAGGCTCGAACACCAAAACAATGAACTTAAAAAAATAAATTCTGAACTCGACAAATTTGTTTACAGCACATCGCATGACTTGCGCGCCCCGCTCACTTCAGTACTCGGGCTAATCGATATCATTGATGAAAACATACTGCCAACTGACATAGAACAAAAAGAGCTGATAGGTATGATGAAGCAAAGCATATCAAAACTAGATAATTTTATTGTAGACATCATAAGTTATTCCCGTAATTCAAGAATGGAAATTGAAAAGGATATAATAAACTTTGAAGAGCTCATTAACGAAAGCCGACAAACTTTGGAGTACATGGAGGGTGATTCCCAATGCAAAATTAATGTGGATGTTATTCAAATTGGGAAGTTTATTTCTGACAGGACTAGATTATTAACTAATCTGAATAATTTAATTAGTAACGCAATCAAGTATCAGGATAAGTCTAAGCCAAATTCTTACATAAACATAACAGTTCATTCCAATGATTGGAATGCAATTATAACAATTGAGGATAATGGTATCGGCATTGCTGATGATAAACAGGAAAGGGTATTTGAAATGTTTTATAGAGCTACTAAGCTATCTAAAGGCTCTGGTTTAGGTATGTATATTGTAAAGGAAACGCTAGACAAGCTTAACGGCACTATTACTGTAAAATCGAAACTAAATATTGGAACCACCTTTACAGTAACTCTCCCTAATTTAATATAAATATACTGAACATAATGAAACATATTTTACTGATAGATGATAATGAAATTGATAATTTTATCAATAAAAAAATTGTTAGCAAATCTTTAATGGCAGATTTAATCACTGTATTGAATTCTGGTATTGATGCAATTGAGTTCTTAACAAATCTTATTATGAATAATGAGCCTTTTCCTGAGCTCATTTTTTTGGATATACAAATGCCCGAAATGGATGGCTTTCAATTTCTGCATCAATTTGACAATTTTCCAGAAGAAATGAAAGTTTCAACTAGCATAAATATGCTAACCTCGTCAAGCAATTCTAATGACATTAAAAGAGCAAGTGAGTGCCGGTATGTGAAGAATTTTTTTAATAAACCTTTAAGTGCAGGAGAGCTCGATATTTTTAAAACTAATTGAACATTACAGTAAAGGTTACAAAAGGAAAATAATTTATTATTGTCCTAAAATGTGTTGACATTTCATTCTTTTGAGATGACAATTCATGAATATCTGCCCTTATTTTTTCTCGTAATAAGGTATTTGATCGTTGCTTATCGATTCCTTTTGATGCCAATAATCTGGCGTAACAAAACTACCATTCTCGGCCGTTAAAATGCGCCCATATACCGCATTTATCGAGTTAAACTTTACATCAGTAACCCCCAAAGTAAGCAAAACTGCTACTTTGATTTTTGCCTCGTCAAGGGTTTCAGTTACCATTGCCACCACAGAAGCATCTTCCCCTAAAGAAACCTGTGCCGCCGCCGCCGCTTTCGCCAACACCTCGCCGCCTTCAGCGTTTGGTTCAGCCTTAACTACTGCCTTTGCCGCCTTAGGAGGAGCGGCCTCTGCACATACCACCGTATACCCATTGCCCGTTAAAATTTTGGTGAGAAAATTGGCGCGCTCTTGCGAAATATTTTTCTCTACTATGGCACAACGTGTTCCACCCAATTCTTCTACAATATGATTCTGATTTAAGCCCATTCTTTTGCAATTAATAATGTTCAACTATTTGTACAATATACTCGTATGCAGGTCCGTACAAGCCCAAAACAACAATGCCTAAAATGCATAGCATCAATGCCAAACGTGGAAACAATCCCGCTTCTGTTTTCTCAATAGGTGCATCGTTTTCATCCATAAAAATAACCCTTATTACGCGCAGGTAATAATAGAACGATACCACCAAATTAAGCGAAGCCAGTATAATTAACACGTAATTTCCAGTAGAAGCACCCGATAACATTAAGAACAATTTGCCAAAGAAACCTGCTGTTGGTGGCACGCCAGCCAATGAAAACAAGCCAATGGCCAATACCCACGATAAGAATTTGTTGGTCTTATAAAAGCCTTTATAGTCGTCTATGTTTTCTTTTCCGGTGTGCTCGCTAATGATGCCTACCACGCCAAATGCGGCCAAATTCGAAAATAAGTATATGAGCAAGAAATAGAAAATGGCCGCTTGGGCCTGAACCGATTCGCCCAATAAAGCAACCAGTATATAGCCCACTTGCGCTATGGCAGAGAATGCCAAGAAACGCTTAATATTCTGCTGACGTAAGGCAAATAAATTACCCACCACTATGCTTCCAAATGCCAACAACGCAACCACCAAAACCCACGATTGGTACAAGTTGGCAAATACCTGAAACATCACATTGGTGAAAACAAATACCACTGCCGACTTAGACAATACCGATAAAAAGGCCGTAACAGGAACGGGCGAACCTTCGTAAACATCTGCGGTCCACAAGTGAAAAGGTACCACACTAATTTTAAATGCAAAGCCCGCAAACATCAACACCATGGCAAAAACTGTCAAAGGTGTGTGCTGCAATAAATTGTTTAAATGGGCAAACTGCAAACTGCCACAGGTGCCATAAATAAACGAAATACCCATTAGCAACAAAGCACTAGAAAACGAAGACGACAAAATTAATTTCATGGCAGCCTCAGATGATTTTCTGCGCTGTAAATCAAAATTAGCAGCTGCCGCAAGCGGAATGGTGCTCATCTCTAAACCAATATAAAACATCAATAGGTTAGAAGAAGAAATCATAAAAAACATGCCCAACAACGAAGAGAGCATCAAAATATAAAACTCAATGAGGTTCTTGTTCTTTAGCAACCAAGCATAAGAAACGGCACTCACAATAAGCATTCCCAAACTCAATACAGATTTCTGAAAATGAGTAAGCACATTGGTCTTAAACATCTGGTTAAACAGCATGCTTTCATTTGGGTTCAGAAAGAAAAATAGCGTGCTTAACAACAAGAGGCCATTTACCAATGCCATTACAAGCGCATTGTTTGGCTCATTGGAGCGTATTTTCCAAAACAATAGTATGAAGATGATAACGGCTATCATCAACTCATGTTTCATTGCAAATAGTATGTCTGTGATCATCATCATTTAATGCTATTAAATAACTTACCCATAATAACATCTGCTCCAGGGGAAAGTAAATCGGTTAAAAGAAATGGCGCTATGCCAATAATTACAATGCCAGAAAGCAATACCACGGCAGCAAGCTTTTCATTCCAAATGGCATCACTTAAAGAGGTAAAATGGCTATCTTTAATCTCACCCATCACCGAACTTCCAGCCGCACGCAAAATATACACGGCCGTTACCACAATAGATGCACAAGAAAGCACCGTGGCAATCCTATACCACATATTTGGATTCTGCCAAGCCCCAACAAAAATGGTCATCTCAGAAACAAAGCCACTAAATCCAGGTAAGCCCAATGAACATAATCCGGCCACAATAAAGATGGAGGATATAAACGGCATCACCTTTAACAAGCCGCCCAATTGCGATACCAAGCGGGTATGTGTTCTGCTATACATCATGCCAATGGCAGCAAAGAATAGTGCCGTCATTAAACCGTGCGACACCATTTGCATCACCGCTCCTGTAATAGAAGTTTTGGTTAACATGCCAATGCCCAATAACACAAACCCGCAATGACTCACAGAAGAGTAAGCGTTAATGTATTTTAAATCGGTTTGCATCATGGTGGCAAAGGCCCCATAAATAATGGCAATGGTAGACAAAGCAATGATCCATGGCGCATAAACTTGTGCGGCTTCGGGCATCAAAAATGTAGCCACCCTTAAACAGCCATAACCACCTAATTTCATGGAGATGCCCGCTAAAAACATGGAGGCTGCCGTAGGCGCAGAGGAGTGCCCGTCTGGCACCCAAGTATGAAAAGGAAATAAGGCCGTAAACACCCCAAAGCCCACAAATAAGAATGGGAAAAAGAACAATTGCGCATCCATCGGAATGCCTCGTTTGGCAATGCTCATTAAATCAAAAGTACGCACATCGGCCAATACGGGCGTAAAATAATATACGCCTGTTAAGCCCACAAAAATGAGGGCCGATCCACCCATTAGCATCAAGGCTAATTTCATGGCGCTGCGCTCTTTTTGACCACTGCCCCAAATGCCAATCAATAAAAATTTTGGGATTACCGCCACTTCCAAAAAGAAGAACATGGTAAAAATATCGAGCGAAATAAAGAAGCCATAAGCGCCCAAACTCAAGAGCATTAACAAAAAGAAAAACTCCTTGTGCAAAGTTTCCATGCTAAACGAAACCAGCACGCCAGCCACCACCACCAAAGCAGTTAGCAACATCATGGCAATAGAAATACCATCCACACCAATGTGAAATTGAATTCCCAAGGAAGGAAACCAGGCAAATGTTTGCTCAAAATACATCAAGGCAGTGCCGTCCAAATCTTTGGCAACTTGGTATTGGTTCAGCAAGTAAAAAGCCACAAGCAATTGTATGGCTGAACCAATAAAAGCTACCATCCTAACTTGCTTGAGTCCATTAGATACCAATACGCCAATGGCGCTTAAAAGGGGGATAAATATGAATAATAATAGGTTCATTTTACTTATTTTAAAACGTACATCAATAGGGTAGATAAGGCCAAAATTCCGCCCAAGAAATAAATGGCATAGGCCTGCACGTTGCCACTCTGCCAACCTTTAATGGTATTCGAAAATTCGGCGGTAACGGTGGCACTCAAACTATAAAATCCATCCACCACATTTTTATCAATCCACGCCGCAGGTTTGCCAATTAAATTAAACAAAATACGCTTGGTTATAAACAGGTAAATTTCGTCTATATAGAATTTATTTTTAGCCCAAACATAGGCCAAACCAAGGCTTTGCGCCAAGGCCTCTGGTTTATTGCTGGGCTTCATATACAAATAAACAGCGGCCATAATTCCAAGTAAGGCCAGTGAAACCGGTGCCACAGAAAACAACAAGTCTACATGCGTTTCTAGGCCAGCACCATCAGAACTTACATAGTGCGAGAACGGAATAAAGCCCACCAAAACAGATGCAATGCCCAATAAAATTAAAGGCAACTTCATGCTCCAAGTACCTTCGCCATGCTCGCTGTGGTGATGCGAATCTTTGTTCCAGAAAATATTAAAGTATAACCTAAACATATAAAATGCAGTGAGCATACTGGTAAAAAGTGCGATATAATAAATGCCAGGATGGTTTTGGTGCGCCGCATGCAAAATAGCCTCTTTACTAAAGAAGCCCGCAAATGGCGGAATGCCCGCAATGGCCAAGCATGCAATTAAGAAACTTGCATGGGTTATTGGCATCAACTTTCTTAAGCCGCCCATGTCTTTCATCTCATTGCTGTGCACCAGGTGAATAATTGCCCCAGCTCCCAAGAACAACAAGGATTTAAAGAATGCATGGGTAAACAAGTGAAACAACGAAGCACTAAATCCCGCTCCTTCTGTGCCATAACCCGATACACCCAAGGCAAACATCATATAGCCTATTTGCGACATGGTAGAGTAGGCCAGCACGCGTTTTATGTCGGTTTGCGTGCATGCAATTACCGCCGCAAACAAGGCAGAAAATATGCCTATATAAGCCACCACATCCAAGGCCGCTTGGTCTGATAAAGCAAAAACAGGAAACAACCTTGCCACTAAATATACGCCGGCAACAACCATGGTGGCCGCGTGTATCAATGCCGATACAGGTGTGGGTCCTTCCATGGCATCGGGCAACCATACATGCAAGGGAAACATGGCCGACTTTCCCGCGCCGCCCATAAACACCAAAAGTAAGCCCCAAGTTAAACCAGTTACACCCAAAAACGAGGCCGTGCTAATGGCCAAAAACTGCGGCGATTGATGGTCGGTTAAGCGCTGAATTAAGGTTTCAAAATCGAAACTTTCGCCATAAAATCCCAAGGTTAATATGCCAATTAAAAATCCCAAATCGGCAAAGCGCGTTACAATAAAAGCCTTCTTGGCAGCCGCCACCGCACTGGGTTTGCTAAAATAATAACCAATAAGCAAGAACGAAGAAACTCCCACCAATTCCCAAAAAATGTAGATCTGAAAAATGTTGGCACTTAACACCAAGCCAAGCATAGAAAAAGTAAACAAGCCCAAAAATGCATAATAGGTAGAGAAGCGTTCTTCGCCTTTCATATACCCTAAACTAAACAAGTGTACCATCAACGAAATAAAGCTTACTACCACCAACATCATAGCAGATATTGGATCGAGCAAAGCGCCCATGTCTATGGAGATACCAGAGCCAAACGTAAGCCACGTATACTTAAATACAATGTTGCCAGTAAAGGCGGTCTGACCCAAAGCGTTGGCGAAAAAATAATTAGAAGCCGTTTGTAAGGACAACAAACACGAAACACCCATGAGGGTTGTTCCAATAATACCTGCACCCTTTTTTAAGAGATTAGAACTGTTGCCAAAAATGCCCAGCAACAAAAAGGCAAACAACGGCAAGCTAGGTATAAGTAAAACTGTGATTATATTACGCATAATTAATATTTCATTTCTCCAGCATCTTCCACATCAATAGAGTTGTGGCTGCGGTAAAGGTTAATAATAATAGCAATGGCAACAGCTGCTTCGGCCGCCGCAATAGTGGTCACAAATACCGTAAAGAAAATGCCATCAATATTTTGTGGATACAGGTATTTATTAAAGGCCACAAAATTAATGTTAACACTGTTAAGCATTAATTCTACTGCCATTAACAGGGTAATTAAATTGCGCCTAGTCAAAAATCCATAAGCCCCAATAAAGAAAAGCGAAGTGCTTAAAATCAATATATGCGTTAATGAAATAGGTGTCATTGTGCTTCCTCCTTTTTAACTTTCATGGCAATTACAATGCAGCCAATCATGGCCGCTAACAACAGCATACTTACCGCCTCAAATGGCAATACAAATCCGCCATCTCCGGTGTTAAGCATGGCCAATCCCATGCGCTCCACACTGCTGTCAAACACCATCTCACTGGCTGAACCAAAATTGTGATGCAGCAATAAATTAATGGTGAAGGCCAAGGCAAATAAACTAGCAAATGCAGCGGGTAAAGTGCGCGATTTTAAAGGTGCTGGCATTTCATCTCCCGCCTTTTGGGTAAGGAAAATGCTAAAGATAATAAGCACCACTATTCCGCCCACATACACCACAATTTGTATGGCCGCAATAAACTCTAAATCCATCCAAAAATACAAGGCCGCAATGCCCACCAAGGAGAATAACAACCAAATAGAAGCCCTAAATATTTTATGGGTACTCACCGCCATAATTCCTGTTCCAAGGATATACGCAGCTATTAAGTAAAAGATAATTTCTTGTGCGTTCATTTATTCAACTCCCTCCCTTATTTTAGAGCCTGCTTTGTTCAGTTGCTTGGTAAGTAGGCGCCTGTCGTACACACTGTGCTCAAAGGTTTGTGCCATTTTTATGGCGTCGGTAGGACAAGCAACAATGCATAAATTACACATGGTACAAAGTTCCAAGTGGTACACAAAAGCATCGATGGCCTTTTTCTTTTTACCCTCTGGCGTAATGTCAAATTTGTTGATGATTTTGATGGTACCATTTGGACAAGCCAACTCGCAAGCAGAGCAGCCCGTGCAGGCATGTTCGTTTTGTTCGTCGTGCATTAATACTACCTCGCCCCTAAAGCGATCGGCCATTTTTAAAGTGGCCCGGTTATCTGGGTACTCTTCGGTAATATTCTCTTTGGGATGCGTAAAATAATACCCCGTTAGTTTCATGCCGGTGAGCAAAGATTTTACTGCACCGTATACTTCTTTTATATAATTGCTTAGAAAGCTCATCTGTTTAGAAATGCCATCCTTTAATGGCTATTAAGGTCATGACTAATAGATTGAACATGCTTATTGGAAGCAAGTATTTCCATTCTAAATTTAACAACTGGTCTATGCGCAATCGCGGGAATGTCCAGCGAAACCACATAATTAATAGGATCAGCCCAAAGGTTTTACCAAAGAACCAAATGGAAGATGGAATAAAATCCATAACATGGTTAAAGGCTTGCCAATTGCCAATGTGAAAGGGCATCCAACCACCTAAGAACAAGGTTGCGCCAATGGCACAAACTATAAATATGTTGATGTATTCTGCTAAGAAGAAAAGCGCAAATCGCATTCCAGCATATTCTGTATGAAAACCACCTGTTAACTCAGATTCGGCTTCAGCCAAATCGAATGGCGCTCTATTGGTTTCTGCAGTTACCGCTATAATATATATCACAAAGGCAATAATTGCCGGAATATGTCCTTTAAATATCCACCAGCCATCTTTTTGCGATAACACTATTTCTTGTAGGTTCAGACTGCCCGTTAATACAATAATAGAAAGAATGGCCATGCCTGCAGAGAGTTCGTAGCTTACAATTTGGGCGCCGCTGCGCATGGCTCCTAGCAAGGAATATTTGTTGTTACTGGCCCAGCCTGCCATTAAAATTCCGATGACCGAAAGGGAGGAAACGGCGGTAATAAAAAACACGCCAATATTGATGTTCCAAATTTGTACGCCTTCTGCAAAGGGTAGGGGAGCCAACAACAGCATGGCGGTAATCATTACCACAAAGGGCGCTGTTTTATACAAGAATTTGTCTGCCGAATCTGGCATAAAGCTTTCTTTCATAATAAGCTTTACGGTATCTGCAGTGGTTTGAAAAATGCCAAATGGGCCTACCCGGTTGGGGCCTTTTCTGATTTGAATTAAGGCAGAAACTTTGCGTTCTAAATATACCAGTACCAAACCTAAAACAGCAAATAAGGCAATGGCAAAAATAGCGATAAGGGCCATTTCTACTAGCATTACAAGCGTTGGATTGAGTAGCTTATTAAGCCACACATCAAAACTATTGAGAATATTTGCTATACTTAACATGCTTATTTTTTTAACGGTCTATATCTGGAATTACGAGGTCAAGGGTTCCCATTACGGCAACCAAATCGCCCATTTTATGTCCTTTAATCATGTGGTTGAGCGCACTTAAATTAGAGAACCCCGGCGACCTAAATTTAATGCGGTATGGCGTTGTTCCTCCTTCGCTCACTAGGTATACACCCAACTCGCCACGTGCTGTCTCTATCCTGGTATAAAATTCGCCTTTTGGCAACTTTAAAACGGCTTTGGTTTTTGCCTGGAACTCGCCTTCTGGAATATTGTCTATCAATTGCTCAATAATGGAAACAGACTCTTCCATCTCGCGCATGCGCACCATATAACGCGCAAACGAATCGCCTGCTGTTTCTAAAATTTCGTTGAATTGCAATTTTTGGTAAGTTGCGTATGGATACAATTTTCTGATATCGCAACTTAAGCCAGAACCACGCGCCGCCGGACCAGTTACACCGTAGCTAATGGCGTCTTCTTTGCTTAACATACCAATGCCTTTGGTTCTATTTTGGAAAATTATATTGCCTGTTACCAAATCGTGGTACTCGCCAATTTTGCTCTTAAATTGAACAATAAATGCTTTTACTTTCTTTTGAAAATCGGGGTGAAGATCCATCATTACGCCTCCCGGTACCACATAGTTCATGGTGAGTCGCGCACCGCACGTTTCTTCCATAATATCGGTAATCATTTCACGTTCGCGAAAAGCATAAAAGAACGGACTTAAAGCACCAAGGTCCATGGCCATAGAACCCCACCAAAGTTGGTGAGAAGCCAAGCGGGTAAGTTCGCTAATAATAACCCTAATTACCTCTGCTCTTTCTGGCACTTCAATTTGTAATCCCTTTTCAACGGTAAGTGCGCAGGCATGGTTATTCATGTGCGAAGAGAGGTAATCCATCCTAGAAGTGGTATAGATAAATTGGCGATAGCTCAAGCTCTCGCACATCTTTTCTATAGACCTATGAATATAGCCAATATTTGGGTCAAGGTTTACAATGGTTTCGCCATTGAGGGTAATAAGAAGGTGCAATACACCATGCGTTGATGGATGCTGAGGCCCAACATTTATTACCATATCGCCCGAAGGTGTTGTTTTGATCTCTTGGTGCATAATTACAATCTGATCATATTAATTGGGTCTTCATAATCTTTCCGCAGCGGATAACCCACCCAATCTTCGGTTAGCAATAGCCTGCGTAAATCGGGGTGATTCAAGAATTCTATGCCCATCAAATCATATACTTCACGCTCCAACATATCGGCCGTTTTATAGAATCCTACCAAACTTTCTATCTGCGGTTTATCATGATCTAACTTGGCCTTAAGCACCACAGAATGTCTATGTTTAGTAGAACTCAAATGATACACCATGGTAAAATGCGTTTTCCAATCTACACAGGTCTCACAAAACAAATAATCAAAGGTCCACTGCTCATCGTACCTAAGCTTTTGTATTAAAGTTAGCAAATCGCTTCCATCAATATCTATTTCGGGCCAGTCTGAACCAATTGCGCATGCAGCATCAGGAAAACTGGTCTGTAGCGAGTTTAATAATGCGTCATTTTCCATCTTCTGCCAGGGTGCTTTTAATTTGCTCACGGGTCATACCGCTCTTAATTTTTTCTTGCAAAGAAATAAGGGCATGCAAGAGTGCTTCTGGGCGTGGCGGACAACCAGCCACGTAAACATCAACAGGTATTATGTGATCGGCTCCTTTAACCACCGAATAGGTATTGTAAAAGAACGGACCACCACTGGTAGCGCAGGCTCCCATGGCAATTACATATTTTGGTTCAGGCATTTGATCATATAATCGCTTGAGTACCGGCGCCATTTTATTTACGATAGTACCCGATATAATAATGACATCTGCCTGCCGAGGTGAGGCTCTGAATACCTCAAAACCAAAGCGCGAAAAGTCGTATTTGGCTGCTGCCACACTCATCATTTCAATGGCGCAACAAGAGGTGCCAAAAACCAATGGCCAAAGTGAGTTGGATCGCGCCCAATTAATTACATCGTCTAGTGCACTTAATACGATACCGCCACCGGGCGTTTCGTGCACACTGCCAGGAAATGGCGTGGTAGGTTCGGTTATTTTTACATCCATTTTAAAGCTCCTTTTTTGTGTGCGTATAGAAAGCCCATGAACAAGATAAAAATGAAAATGATGATTTCGAATAAAGCGAGCATGCCCACCTTTTTAACCACTACGGCCCAAGGGTACATAAACACCAATTCTACATCAAAAATCAAGAAAATAAGGGCAAATAAATAATAGCCAACATTAAATTGTTTCCAAGGAGAACCCGAGGTGGGAATGCCGCATTCGTATGGTTCTCCCTTTTGCGGGTTCTTACTTCCTTTGTTCAAAATCTTGGCAATAGCCATGCCGCCTGCCGAAAATGCAACTGCTGCAAATATGAGTGCAATTAATGAACCTGGTCCCATAAATTTCTTTTTACAAATTTTAAATCTTTCCAACCAAAGATGCATTAAAAATCTTTTGTTTTCACATGATAATTGTCATTTCCTACGTTCAAACAGAAATATATTCTATTGACAAAAAAAAATCCTCCCCCAAAACGTTCTTTTTGAGGAGTATTTTATGGCGCTTATGAGCTAAGAAAATTCTTATTTGGTGTACTGGTTTAGGCACCGTAGGTTTATACGATGGCTCTAATCTTTTTGGTATGAGAATCTTTTTTGCCCATGCGAATTTCTTTGGCACTGTGGGTAAAATAATTGTGCGCCAACAAAAATTTCAATTGTAAGCGGTTCCAATCTTTTTCGTTGGTATAATTAAACTGTGGTAAAAACTCACGCACTATGTCACAAGCAATTTGTTCATGATATTTGCACCTTTTTCGTAAGCGAATGTTGCCAATTCGGCCTGCATTCGACTTACATTCATCTTACTTTGAAATAGTCTTGATGAATAAAAATAATCCTTTATCGGCGCATTTATGCCTTATACGGAATTCGGCCTAGAATAGACCTGCCTAAGGTAATTTCATCGGCATATTCTAACTCACCACCTATGGCAATTCCCCTCGAAATGGTGCTTATTTTAACATCCAGATTTTGTAGCTTGCGCGATAAATAAAATCCCGTTGTATCGCCTTCCATGGTAGCACTTAAAGCCATAATAACCTCTTTCACTTCCATTCCCTTCACCCGCTTCAACAAGCTATCAATCTTTAATTGATCGGGACCAACTCCCTGAATCGGATTTATTAGTCCGCCCAAAACATGGTAGCTTCCATAAAACTGAGAGGTATTCTCAATGGCCATTACATCGCGTAAATCTTCTACCACACAAATTGTTTGTGGATCGCGTTTTGGATTGTTGCATATATTGCACAATGGCGCATCACTTACATTGTTGCAACGCTCGCAAAAGCGAATCTCTTTGCGCAATTTAATAATGGCTTCGCCCATTCTGCTCACCGCAGATTCGTCTTGCTTTAACAAGAACAAAACCATTCTCAAAGCCGATTTCTTTCCTATTCCTGGAAATTTTGATAGTTCGTTTACAGCCTCTTCAATGAGTGCAGATGGATAATTCATACAGCGCAATATTAATTTAATTACAGCAAAAATATCTGCCAAATGCGCTATTTTTACCAACCAAAGCAATTCAAATGGACTTAAAACTTATTTGCGAGCAAGCTTGCATCACAGCACGCGAGGCAGGAAATTTTATAAGAGAGGAGCGCAAGCAATTTAAAAATAGCGCGGTAGAGGTAAAAAGCTTTAACCAATTGGTTAGCTATGTAGATAAATCGGCCGAAGAATTATTGGTTCAGGGCCTCTCTAAAATATTGCCCCAAGCAGGTTTTATCACCGAAGAAAACACCATTGCCACCGAACAAAAGGAATATATGTGGATCATCGACCCACTTGATGGTACCACCAATTTTATCCATGATATTCCCGTTTATAGCGTGAGCATTGGCCTTTTACACCAGACCAGAGTTGTTTGCGGAATTGTATTTGAAGTTAACAAAGACGAATTATTTTATGCCTGGAAAGATGGCGGTGCTTGGCTCAATGGCAAACAAATCAATGTTAAAACCAATACAGAACTTGGAAAATCATTGCTTGCAACGGGCTTTCCTTATTGCGATTATAAGCAAATGGACCAATACCTCAATACGCTAAAATACCTCATGAAAAACACACAGGGCATGCGCAGAATGGGCAGTGCTGCCATAGATCTTGCCTATACTGCTTGCGGCCGATTCGATGGTTTTTTTGAATACGGATTAAGTCCATGGGATGTGGCTGGCGGTATTTGTTTAATACAAGAAGCTGGCGGCATTGTAACAGATTTTGCAGGCAACTCAGATTGCCTTTTTGGTAAGTCCATCGTTGGCTCCTCCAAAGCATTATTCCCAGAATTTAGTCACGTAATAAAAGAGAATTTCGGTTCGAACCAATAATTGAATATATGAATTTGCGAATAATTCTTCTAATTTTGGCAGTATTACCCTACCTTAATTCTTGTGTAAAATGCAGGGAATGTTGCGATGGTATGACCTTTAGCCGACAAGTTGAAAGTGCTAGTTATGGCACCCTTCGTTTAGATTCTAACAAGGCTAATTGGATTCCAAACTACCAAAGTGCAGATTCAGTTGTGCTGGTTAATTCGGTGGGTGGTGCAGAATCTTATCTATACCATTATGCCAAAATAGCGGAATCTAAAAAGGTTGATTTAGCTAGCACGAGCATCGCAGAGGCGTGTGGATTTACAACCTATTATGCGCATTCGGGCATTACCGAATCAGAGGCGCTCAATTATTCAAGTTTTTTGACCATTATCCAAAAATTACAAGTGAGCAGGGCTAAAAGCATAGACAGAAACGTGGTGGATGGCACTCAATTTTTGAATACACCAGAGTATTTTAGAATCAATTGGAACAACATTTATTTTTCTCCAGATTTAAATACCTATTCGGATCAAACCGATAAAAAATTCCATTTATCACTCACCCTAAACGGCCATAATTACGACTCTGTTTTTGAATGTTACAAGATTAATGCTGATCCAGATTTTATTGGACCAGAAGGATTTTATTATTCAAAAAAAGAAGGTTTCTTAGGTTTTTATATTAGTCGCCACTTACAAGAATGGCTCAGAAAATGAAGTGGATTCCATTGCCCTTTTTAATCTTGATACTTTTGATGGTTTCCTGCCATTCAGAAGACATATGCCCAGAGCGTGATTATGCTTTTTTTTATCCATCCGATACTACATGGATGAACCGATTTGGTTCGCAAAAAACAAGGTCGCTTAAGTCGAATGTAGGAAATTTTCAATCCATCACTAATTCTGGCGTCATAGGCAATGTTGAAATTGAAAGAAGAAATGGCAACAGGTTAGATGTAGAAAGGTGTAGAAGGTACTTTAAACAAACCCGGGGGTTTAATAGCAGAACCTCCATCTATGGAATTTTAGTCGATTATCAGCTTGTTTTTGAGCCAGAAAAAAAGCTGTATTATTTTGAATTAGTTGCCAGAGATTATGAACCATTAGGAACATTTATGACCCATAAGTATGTTTTGCATAACCCAGATGTCAATCAAACTTTTGATTTCAATTTTCACAGTACTAATTTCGATACATCCTATTCGCTTATTCCGCAAAAATTTGAATCTTTTACCAACGAAAATGGTATCACATTTAAGGAAGTTTTCCTATTCGAATTCCCTTTTATTTATTTGTCAAACTCCCCCGCAGGCCTTCGTCGAATCTGGTTTTCTAAGTATGAAGGGATAATTGCCTACCAAACTTTAGGTGGCGAGAAGTGGGATTGTTTCAACTAAAGAAGCTGCGAGGAAAAATTTAATTGCCTACCAAACTTTAGGTGGCGAGAAGTGGGATTGTTTCAACTAAAGAAGCTGCGAGGAAAAGTTTAATTGCCTACCAAACTTTAGGTGGCGAGAAGTGGGACTGTTTCAACTAAAGAATCCGCAAACCAATTTTAACATTTGCCTGTATGCCCATTACATAATCATTCATTAAAAACGGACTAAACACAGAATAGGAGGAGGGGACTTTTGGAAATTGATACGGACTAAATGAACCCGTGTTTTGTTCATCTACCTCTTTTATCCCAATATTAAATCCCGCTGCCATTTCCAAACAGAGTCTATGCCATTCGAACCGTTTACCTAGACTTACAAATCCTGCCGTTCCCCTTATCTTAAAACTTTGTTGTATTAGGGCCGTGTCTAAATAACCTGTGGTCGAATTCTTGGTAATGTCAATATAGGTTTTACCAAACGACTGATTCATCCTTACCACGCCTATTTGAATAAAGCTATTGTCTTTGAAATTTGCTGCACCGCTTTTATTAAAACCCTTGAAATAATATTTAAAAGATAACCTCAAAAACGCCAATTTATTCCTATCAATATCAAAATAGCTCGCATCAAAATTCGATTGATTACCCATTTCTAACAGTACCCCATATTTTCCTTTAAAGCCTTGCTCTATTCCCAGCGATTGCGCGCCAATAAAAGGCGAAAAGGGTTCGGTAGTTATTAAAGTAAAAGTGCTTTTTTTTAACCGCTCTTCCCCATATTGTGCATGCCCTATGCTTGGTGTCATCCACATCAAGGATGCCAAACAAAATATCCTAATATGTGCTGCACAAAATTTCAAAATAGTTTCACCCCCAATTTCATTCCTGCCTGTGATCCCAATCCTACTCCCCTCGATGAAGGGTTAATGGGTGTGCCATAAGTGTTTTCTATGGTTGCAAAATAATAGGGCGAGGCAGACTGCCTCACCGATTCAATTAAATAAGTCATTCCAAGTCCAACAAACCCATCAAGCACAATTCTTTTTCCTAATTCAAATTGGCAGCCAAAGTTGAGTATGGTTCCAAAACATACGTATTCATGAGTTTCGTTTCCTACAGCATTAAATGTGCTATTAGGCAAAGTTGTATAATCTCTTGGTTGGTTCAAAAAGCTATATTGAGCAACCATCTCGGGCCTTATATAGTAACCACTGTTCACGCTTTTTTTAACAATAGAATACCTAAAATTATTTTTGTTAAAATAGTATTTAGGCCCTAATCGAATAAATGCACCGCTTATTACGCCATTTACTTTTAAATAATCTGGGTCAGATTCTCCCTTAAAAAAACCAAAGCCCAACTCTAAGCTGTGTGCCTTACCTAGGTCTTTTTCTATTGAAACCGAGAGGCAATTTTTAATTGGACTAAACACATCAATTTTAAGTAGGAAGTGCTTCTTTTGTAAAGTATAATTAGAATCCAAAGGGTTGGCATAAACCTCCTGACTCACCCAAAGGGATGCCATAAAAACCAGCACGATATGGGCATAGTTTTTCATGCTTTTATTTTTTCCTAAGCATCATCATGCCATCACGCAAGGGCAATAAAACCGACTCAACTCTTGGATCAGACCGAACTTTCTTGTTAAAAGCATCTATGAGTTGCGTGTCTTTGTCTTTTGCCAATGATTTTTCATCCACCACCTTGCCGCTCCAAAGCACATTATCGACCAAAATTACACCACCCACATTGAGCTTGTCAATAACCAGGTCAAAATACCGCGAATAGCTGGCTTTATCTGCATCTATAAACACCAAATCGAACTGCTGTGGCAAGGTTCTAATAACCTGATACGCATCGCCAATAATCATTTGAATGCGGTTCTTAAAACCGGCTTCTTCCACAAATTGATACACCATTTCTTCCAATTCTGGATTCACATCAATGCTAATTAATTTACCGCCTTCTTGCAAACCTTCTGCCAAACACAAGGCAGAATACCCTGTGTAGGTGCCAATTTCTAAAATCATTTTGGGCCGAACCAAAGCGCTGATCATACTCAAAAATCTACCTTGCAAATGTCCGCTCAACATGCGTGGTTGCAATACTTGTGCATGTGTTTGCCTATTCAATTTTTTTAAGACATCTGGTTCCTCAGAACTATGCCTTTCGCAATATGCCTGCAAGTCTTCAGATAAAAATTCCATGGCTATTGTATGGTATAACGAATAGAAAATCCGCCACTGGTAATAATGGTAGGGAAGGAGTTCGACGTAAACGGCGTGGTGCGTCGGCGGTCGTAAAAAATACGCAGCATAAGCTTCTCGTTAATGCTGTAATCTATGGTAGGCTTAATGCTCAAAACATTTTGTCCAGATACAGGTTCGTTGGTTGGTCTATCCAAATTCCTTACCGTAGTTTCATTCTCTCTAATGGTAAAATCGAACCTAAAATTAATGTCGTTTTTCAACATGCGTTTTCTGCCACCAATATCAAATGGCAACACCAGTTTATTGGTTCTATAGCCAATTCCAAACACAAACTCAGTTCCCCTCTGCTCATTCAACTGCCTGTTTCCAAGTGCCAAATTTAAGGTACGGTCTCTGTTATATTTAAAGGTAGTGGTAATGTTATTTACCAAGGTAATATCAATGCCAATAAGTGGCCCAAATCTTTCTGTTATCGAAACTTGGCGAATTACATAAGTTGGAGAAAAATCTGTGGTTAAGGTGGTATTCCTAGCAGTGTCCATCACCGTTTGAAAGCCTGCCACATTATACGAACTTTGATAGCCAGATTGGAGGCTCACATTTGAGGCAAACTCCTTTATCGCTTTTAGTTTACTTAATCCATTATAGGTTACGCGGTAGTTTGGAATAGGCAGATTTTGAAACGGCGTGAGCCCAATTTTATCGGTTGAAACGCCTCTATAGGCAGCCAAGAAAGACGGTATCAATACGTCTTGCTGATACCCGCCATATCCTTCTGGAAACGAATCTTTATTGGTTGGTAATGGCAATCCTTTTTCCATCGCCAAGCGTCGCGCAATGTCAATCCTATTAGCCTCAAATTGTTTAAATACTTCTGTTACCCCATTGTCATCCGACTTAGAAAAAGCAGTTCTAATAATGCTATAACTTATGCTATAACTTCCTTGCTCAATAGGGGTACCAAAATCCCTGTAAGTGCCACTGTCTTCATCGTACCTAAAATAAGCTGTTAAATTCCTTGAGTAATTTTTAGAGGCATTTAACTCTATTCTAAAATCATTAATGGGTTCTATTTGTGCTCGCGCTGTTATGGCCTCTTGGTAGTTTTGTATATACGGACTCACCACGCGTGGGTCGTTGCTTATCCAACCATTTTCGGCCGCCTTGAACCTAAAACTTGGATCCTGCATGCCAAAAATAAAATCGAAACCCGGTGCTTTTGAATCAAAATTTTGCCCCAAATACTGTGGTTTAGGTTGAAACCCTGGCAAGGCCGTTCCATTGGTTGTACTGTATGTACCACCCGCATTTTTTACCATGGTAATTAACTTTACAGGCACCGTTACCCAAATAGGATACTTGTCGCGGGTATTGTCTTCATCTTTATCCCCAGCCTTCATGGTGGCCTTGTCTTTGGCCGATTTTGGCTTCTTGGCGGCAGTAGGTTGCCCAGGATTCATAATCTTTTTATAGATTTTCGACTTATTATATAATTGAATAAAGTTTAAGTTAAGGTTCCATTGTTGTTGTTGCGAGTTCTGGATGGTATTGCCCAAACTGTCTGCCGCTGGTGGCGCTTGTAACCATTGGTAATTCACAGAATAGTTATAAGTGAATTGCTGAACCCATTGCATATAAGGCAGCTTATTTACCGGAATATTAAAGTTTACACGAGCAGTTTGGTCATACTTAGTAGTTCTTCCACCTTTCCAAAAATTCTGCTTAATGGTATCTACTTTCTCTGGTGTAGTTTCAGTGCTTATTTTGCCGTTTGGCTCATCCACACGTGCATCTAAAGTGGCGTTATAATCCAACTTAATATTCTTGGTTATATCATGCCTGTATTCATAATACCTACGCATGGTAAACATCTTATCGTATAAAACCGGAAGCAGTGTTTCTTTGCTATCGTTGTTTCGGTTTAGCAATTCACCATAGCGTCTATCGGCCTCAAACCTAAATCCCCATGAGGAAGGAAGGAAATTAACATTGAAATCTCTTATAATTTCTAGGTTCTTATTTTTGATAAATTTAAGGGGTTCAAAGGGCTTATTCGTAAAATTATAGTTATAGGCTACTATCCCTTTGTAATTTTGAATAAGGTTATACTCTAAGGTCTGATTTCTTCTAAATGTTTCGGTATACGAGTAAGTAAAAGTTAGGTTCTCTACATCCCAAGGATAAGCTTGTTTAGCGCCCACTCGGTTCTTCCTTACATTGGTAAAATTAAAGCTTTTTCTAGCGGTATAATCATCTGCCGCCCTGCTAATTTGGTCGCTTCTTTCTGGATTCTTAGTCTCGTCTATCTCCTTCTGCAGCTTAGTGTCGGGGTTAAGCGGATTGTAAAATGGCCTAATAATAGTAGTGCCATAAGAGAAGAAAAATGGAACGCTTATGCCCGAAGTTTTTGGAAAGAATTTACCCAATTCAAAATTGGTTTGAACATCATAAATATAATTATCGGCTAGGCTGCGTTCAAACAATTTCTTGTCTATGCCACCCCAACCTACACTTCTATAACTACCACTTAATTGAACGTTTCCAAAATCGGCCAACTTCGCCAAAATTCTTCCCGTTGCAGCATCCCCACCCTTGGTATTAAAATCTGTCATGCGCAGCTCATTAAACCAAACTTCAGAACATTTTGGCAAGCCGTCATCACTGGTGCTGCCCGGTCTCCTTTTTGGATTGCGTACACCCATCATCATAATCTTAAGCTGACTAAAATCTGGCATACCCACCACAGAATAAATGCCATTGCCAACTTGCCTGCTATAGGGCGCTGTAAAGGCAAAACCTGCATTGGTTCGGGCAATTTTTGTATTCACCATCTCTTCCAATAAAATGGTTATTTCATTTTCTGTAGGCCAAATGACCGATGGGTCTGAAGCCCCTTGCCCAGTTACCTTTAATGGAATTTCGTACTCGTAATAGTTATTGGTTAAGTCGGTACCAAACCTAAAGAAAGCAGTCAACTCATCGTTCTTTAAATCTGCTCCTTCGGCATGAACAAACAACCTTAATTTGCCATATTGCCTTAAATCAACAGAGGTGCTCTTGAACACAGCCCTTGCATCTCCATCTTTCAAATTACAGGTAAGCAAACTGATAGATTGCTCATTTTGTTGGGTGCTATTGGGCGAACTAAAATCAATCTCCCTTTGCACCCCGGGAGGCACTGCGTAAATTATTGGCTTACGCTGCCCATTTTTTTCAATATTAACCGTAGATACCACAAATTGGGTATTGTCTGTAGGGTCAATTGGCTTATGCTCTCCACCCGCTTCTAAGTTGTTTAAGTATTTGCGCCAATCGGCTCGAACCAATTGTAGCGTCCCAAACCTTAAAATGGTTGGCTCACTAAACCCACGCATATACATCCTTATAAAACGAATCGATTTAAAGTCGTTTATCTCGCCCACTTTCTTCTCAAATTCGCGTACCGGAATTTTTAACTGATACCATTTTTCTGAGGCATAATTTCCATTGATAAACTTGGCATTGGCTGTTAAAGTATCGGTCACAAAATTGCGCCCAATCGTAAATGCATCTCTCGAAATAGCAATCTTATATTGGAAGTATTCTTCCACCCCATTTACCGTATAATCTTTGTTCAAATCTTCATTGTCGGGCACATTGGTTGCCGCTGTTGGGTAGCTCTCTGGCGATTGGTCTACCGTAGGCGAATTACCTTGGTGTTTATTAAACCTTCTATAGCGGTTTAAAACGCCTGCCTTAGCTGTGTCTAAGTCTGTACCTAAATAATAATGATAATTGTCGTTAGAAGGGTCGTTAAAAGCATTGTTATAGGCAGTTGAGGTAGGGCCAAATTGATTGCGAACCTGGGCCAAATATGCTGTTTCAAAAAAGGCTTTCTCACCATCGTCACTTAATCCATCCAAACCAATATCCTGTCTTTGTCTTACCGCTGGATCTGCATCAAAAGCATAATTAATAACCGGTGCCCTAGAAACCCTGCCCCAAACCGTTGTATCGCAAAGATCTTGTTGTTCTTTACTATCGTTTTTAGGCAAACCATTTTCTGCAATCCTTCTGTTATCTCGCAAAATATCCTCAGAAATATTTCCCAAGTTAATGTATAAAAACCCTTTGTCCTCACTCGCTGGCTTATCTGCAAAAGGATCCATCACCCACATTTCTATATAATCTATATTGGCTTGCTCAAAATCATTTTGGTCAATCTTACGCATAATTCCACCCCAATTCAACGAAGGATTCTTAAGGGTACCATCTGCATTTAAATCTTTTACATTGTAGTTATACGGACCTTTTTCGTTAGGGAAAAATGACATGTCAAAGGTAGGCAAGGTGGTTGGTAAGCCTTGTTGAATTTGCTTGTTTTTAAATACATCTTGTTGTAAAACTTCCCTTGTAGCATGGGTAGAAAGAGCATTTGGATCGTCCTTTAAATGCTTTGGTGTAAAGGCATCGTTGCGATAAAAAGTAGTGGCTATGGTGTACCAAGCTATGTTGGCGCGCTTAAAACCATAATCCAATTTGTTTAAGGTATTGCCTTCTGGAAATAAGTCGGGCTGCCCTTGCGGTGTACTTGCCAATGCCCAAGTGTTGCCCATGCGCAAATCGAAGGGCGTTTCTGCGCCTTCAAAGTCGTCTAGGTATGCGGTTCCTTTTTGTTGCAACGCACTTTGTACACCCGGAATTAACCTAGCATACTCGCCCGAAATGGTAATATTTGAAGCTTCTTTAGTCTCTATAAAGGGCAATTTATCTACCATCTTGGTTAGGAACCGCGATTGTTGGGTATAGGTTCCATCTACGCCAACTACGATGTTAGAAATAGGCTCCTCCCCAATGTTTACCTTAGGTGTAAGGGGGCGCTCATTTAAATACATAAAGGTTGAACCTAAAATTAAATTCTGACTATATTTATAATCGAAGCGAGCCCCAATTAAGCTCTTCTGTTGAATCTGAAATAGGTTATTGCTCTCAGACGAAACTTTAATTACGGCTCCAGAATTAAGCAAGGCCGAGTTCACAATTTTTACCCTGCCTAAATTATAATCTACAATAAAATCTGAGTTCTCTGTTAGGGGCGCACCGTTGGCCGTTACGCGCACAGAACCGCGCGGCACATTGGTTGAACCAAGCGATATTTCATTGGTGCTAGAACCTTGGTAAGTTCCTCTTAAGAAAAATTTGTTGAACTGGGGTTGTTGTATGGCGCTAAATCGCGTTGAATCATAGAGTGCAAAAAAGCAATAATAAGAGGCTAGTTCTTTATCGTTTACAAATCTACTGGCCAGGTAATTTCCAAATGGCTCCACCATAGGTAAGTAAACCCTACCCGTTTGCGAATTTACCGTCATGCCTTCTACATAATCGAACAATCCGTCGCCAACAGGCTCCTGCTGAGAGTTCATCTTGTCTACGTTAAATACATTTAACAAAGGTTGGTTACTCAAAAGTGGCTCGTTCTTAACAGGCAAATAATTTAAATCTGCCCCACTTGGGTCATCGGCATAAACTAAGTTTAACTTAAAATCTTTCGATTGAATTTGAAATGATCCCAAGGCATATACATTCTTCATCATCAAATCCCAAATAGGCAAATCGGGCCTTAAACTTGGTCCCTTCAACATCTTTAAGAATAAGACTTCTGGGTTGTCTGTATTACGCGGTATATCCTGACTAAAATCGCCTACTTTAAAAGGAATGCCATTCACGGTTCCTTCGTAAGCCACACACAATACATCATCATTATTTAAGGTTTGGTTCAGCGATATATAACCCAACCTCGAGTTAAATGAAAACTCATTTGGTCCCAATTGCCTAGAAAAATTGATGCCTTGGTATTGCGAAATGGCTTTTAAATTGGTAATGGGTAAGTCCTGCGTAATCTTGTTCTCAATTTGATAACTAGCCCTAAATTTTGCCGCATCAGCCGCATTGCCAAATCCATTTAAATAGGTGTTTGGATTGTTTGGATCATACAAATTGTTTACCCCATTACCCACAGGAACACCCGCATTAACTTGCCAAAATTTATTGTCCAAATGGGTCGATTCACCCAAATCGGCAAAACCCACCACATCCCTCGATTGCTCAAATGAACCACTGCGGTTAGTTACCCATACCTCTACACGCGTAACTACCACAGGCGACCCAACAAAAGGCAAATTGCGCAACCAAGGTTCGTAGTTATCTCTAAAATAATGTCCCAAGAAATAATGGCGATTCATGTCGTAATTATCACACTGAATATTAAATGGGGTAGTAGTAGTACCGCCCGCCAATTCTGTCTCTTGCGTTTTTCCCCTTTGCTGACTTACCACACTGGTTACGGTAAGTTTACCAAATTGCATGGTGGCTTTTACCCCAAATAAACTCTGACTACCTTGTATTAAAGAAGAGTTCAAGGGCAAACTCACATTTCCCAACTCAATTTTCTTGATAATATCGTCGTCTTTGCCAGCAAAATCCAATTTCATTTGGTTCTCAAACTCAAAGGTAGCCTCGGTATCATAATTCAGGTTTACCTTCAACTTATCGCCCACCTGGCCCGTAACGTTTAACTGAATTTTTTGCTTAAAATCGAACTGCCCTGTTTTTTGCTGCCGCAAACTAAAAGCGGGATTTTGAACCTTATTGAAATTTCCCGCAAAGATAACCTCCGCATTTCCCCGCGGCCTAATATCTACAATGCCATTGCCAAAAATGCGGTCTACAATTTTATTGCTGATGTTTAGCTGCGGCAATATGCCACCACCTCTGGCAAAATTTTGAGCCTGCGCCCTTTGTCTAAAATAATCCTTGTTGCTCTTGTCGCCATCTTGCTGCAATTGCTTAGAAATAGAATTGCTCGAAGGTAATTTATAATCTAAGCTGCCAATTTTAGACGACCTATCATAACGGTATTTATCCTGGTCTAATTGATACTTATCCTTAATTACGTTTGGATCAGACAGGTCTAAAGGATGCCGCTTACCATCCATTTCATAAGGTTTTTTGTCGCGTAATGGATATTTTAATTTATCAGAACTATCGGGCGGAAGCACAGAGAAATCCCTCACTCGCCTCGGGGCAGTCCGGGGCGCAGCATTCCATACCATTGTTACCACAAAAGTTAAGGATAAAAAGGTTCTTATATATGTAATTTTAGAGCTACGAAACAATGTAGAGTTTTACCATCAAAGATTTTTAAGGGTTAATTTAACCAGTTGCTCAACGCTAGAATCTGGGTTTTGTTGTTTAATTTTAATCAGGCTCTTTTCTGCTTCTGCTTTGTTAAAGCCAAGCATCACCAAAGCAGAAAGGGCCTCATCGTAGGCAGGAGATCGATAACTTGCCGCTTGCAACAAATCGGGCGACTCCACCTTTTTTAGTTTATCTTGTAAGTCAATTACCAAGCGTTGAGCAGTTTTTGGCCCAATGCCTTTAATAGTTTTTAATAAATTCCAATTGCCATTTAAAATTGCCAGCTTAATTTCGGTAGGCTTTAAACTCGATAAAATCATGCGCGCCGTATTGGTGCCAACGCCACTTACCGCAATTAATTGCGTAAACAATTGCCTTTCCTCCTCGTCTGCAAAACCAAAAAGCGTATGCCCATCTTCCTTTATAGACAAGTAAGTGAGCACCTTAAGCGCCTCGCCCTGCCCCAATTTTTCGTAGGTATTCAATGAAATTTGTATGGCATAACCCACCCCTCCACAATCTATCACTAAATAGGTGGGCGAGCGATGAGTAACTTTACCTTGTATATGTGCAATCACAATAGTTGGGGGCTTTGCTAAGGTCGCAAAATAAGAAAAGTTTTCGTTAAAAATGCAGTAAAGCCAAGACAGTATTAATTTTTTTTAATCACCTCGCTTTTCCCACATTAGAATTGGTTCAGCCCCAATTTATTGCACACAAAATCATACCTTTGAACCATGCAATGGAAAAGGCTATTTTACGCGAGTACCTTATGCTGTATTTTTTTTCTGTTTGAACCAAAAACGGCTCGTGCACAAGGAATTGTGAAGGTTGAAGAGCGTTTTTCCGACGGCAAACCCAAGCTAAAAGGAAAAGAAGTAAATGGGAAAAAAGTAGGCGTTTGGTTATATTATTTCCCTAATGGAGGCATTTCAACCAAAGAAAAATGGAACTCCGGCGCATTTGTGTGGCGCATCGAATACAACGAAAAACGCCAAAAAACCAAAGGCATCAACGCCTCCGGCGATACTACCTACTTCAAAAGCTGCAATTGCAAAAACTAGTCGGCCCAATTACCAACCTCACCACCAACCTTGTCAATAAGAATATTAAGAACGTCTTTCAGTTCAATCGTTGAGCGAGTTGTTCAAGTAATTCTTTGTCCTCAGATAAATTTAGACGCAAGTTATTTGTTACCTTAACTTTGTCTGCTGGTTGGTCTTTAAGTTCTTTGAAAATTCCAAAATGTCCTGCAAAATTACTTCAGGAACACCGTCTAGAACCTTTTGAATTTAAGTTTTTATCTGGGTCTTTATTATGCTGTGTCTAGAAATTGCTTTTTTCTAACGCTATAATTCTTTTCTTTAACTGTGCTATATGCCAGGATTTTATGGCACTTGTACCAAGTAATCCAAATAGAACAATTGAATTTCCATAAGGTATATGCAAAACTGTCATTGCGGCTCCTGCAATAACTACTACAGCACCTAGACCATAAATTAATTTCTCGTATTTCATGTTTTTACCCCCTTTTTCCGGTAAAGTCTAACATAACTGTCACATGCCATGCACCTAAAAATCTGCACCAGAAACACTACGCAACAAATATCCTATAAGTAGGAATTTTCTATAAATTAATTCTTTAAATAAGGCACCGACATCACAAACTCAGGGATTTTTACTTCAAACAATTTCCCATCAATTTGGCGTTCCATTAAATACGTGCCATGCATCTTGCCAATAGGAGAACCCAACAAACAACCCGATACATATTGGTGCTTTTCGCCCGGCTCTAAAAGCGGTTGCTGCCCAACCACACCCTCGCCCTCAACCTCCGATTTTCCATCCAAAGAATCTACCACATACCAATGCCTTCTAAGCAACTTAATCGTTTGCTCGCCCTGGTTCACAATCGTAATCCTATACGCAAACATGTGCTTGCTCTCACTGGCATCCAACCTATCCGATTGATATGCGGTTTCCACCATTACTTTTACATCATTTGTGATAGCTATTTGCATACTTCAAATTTCATCAATCTTAATCAAAAAACAAACATAAACATAAAATGTTTACAACAAAATGAGATAATTTGCTTTTAATTGCATTTATCCTATTTTAATTTATATATATCGTGGCTGCCTAGTTCCTTATCAACGTTAATTTCTAAATCTTTTATATACCCTTCAGCCAAATCATAAACCCATCCATGAACCTGCGGAAAACCAAATAATTCGCGGTTCCTTTGCACATAAGACGTCTTCATTAAATTAAACACCTGCTCTTGCACATTTAATTCAACCATTCTCCTCGTTTTATGCTCTTTATCATGAATGGCATCCAATTCTACTTCGTGCAGCCTATAAACATCTTTAATATTACGCAACCATTTGTCTATAAGTCCAAGCTGATTGCCCTCCAAGGCAGCCTTAACTCCCCCACAACCATAATGACCGCAAACAATCACATGCTTTACATTTAATACCTCCACCGAGTATTGCAAAACAGCCAACATATTGATGTCAGAATTTACCACCATATTGGCAATATTCCTGTGCACAAACATCTCACCCGGGTCTGTTCCAGTTATTTCATTGGCTGGAACCCTGCTGTCACTGCAACCAATAAACAAATACTCTGGGCTCTGTCCCGCTTGTAATTTTTGAAAATATTCGGGGTCAGTTTTTAACTTCTTCTCCACCCAATTTCTGTTGTTCACAAACAACTTTTTGTACGACTCCTCAATTTGGCTTTTTATTTCATCTTTAGTTTCCATACCCCTTATTCCTCCTATTAAAAGTTCAATATTTTTTTCCTTACAATTAACCTTAAATTCCCTTATCACATCTAAAATATCGGTATCTATAAATTCAATGTGCGAGCCATCAATCTCTACTATTTGGTTTGAACCAATTTGCTCCAAGGCCTTTATGACTTGGTTCTTGTGAAGGAAACTCACATTATTTCCCAAAGTGATTTTGGTAATTAATCCAACATCTTCAACCTTTAATACGGGCGACTGATAATTTTCTCTTACAATAAATAAAAAAGAAACCGCCATTCCTATCATTACGCCTATGAGTAAATCGCTTAAAACAATGGCCAAAATTGTTACGATAAACGGAATAAATTGATACCAACCGCGCGCAAATTGTTCCTTAAAATTATCGGGTCTAATGAGCTTAAAACCAGTATAACACAATACCGCCGCCAAAGAAGATAAAGGAATCAAATTAATTGCTTTCGATAAAAACAACAACGACAATAATATGAACAAACCATGTAACATGGTCGACCATTTTGTTTTGGTGCCTGCCGCTATGTTTACCGAGCCTCTTACAATAACCGATGTAAGCGGTAATCCTCCCAAACTGGCACTAACAATGTTGCCCGCACCCTGCGCCATCAACTCCCTGTTGCCATCTATTCTATGCTTAATTGGATCTAGTTTTTCAATTGCCTCAATAGACAATAATGTCTCCAACGAAGCAACCAAAGCAATGGTAAATGCTACCTTGTAAAAATTTAAATGGGTAATAAACTCAAAGGTCGGTGTTATAAATAATTTTACCTCACCACTGTTTTCAAAAAAATCGGGTAAACTAACCAAGTGCTCCGATGCTATCGCAAAACTTCCGCCAATTAAATTTAATGTTATGGTGCCTATTGCACCAAAAATTACGGCAATTAAATATCCCGGAATTAGCAAGTATTTCTTCGCAAATTTTAAATCCCAAAACACTAAAATCAATAAGCTTATGATGCCAATAAATAATACCGCATAATTTAAATTGTTAAAGGTATTCAATAAATGACTAAAGGTGTTTTCGTGGTCTAAACCAACTACAGATTGGCTTGTATCTATTCCGCCATTTGCCAATGAAAATTCTTCGGCCCCCATTTCCTCCGAATCATGCCCAAGTAAGTGGGGTAATTGTTTTAAAATTAAAGTTAATCCTATAGCAGATAACATGCCTTTAACCACCGAAGTAGGTACGTAATGACTAAATAATCCTAGCTTAACAAACCCAAAACCAATTTGAATAATGCCTGCCAATAATACCGCACTTACCAAGCCCTCATAGCTGCCCAACTCTGCAATAGAAGCCAAGCAAATGGTGGTTAATCCCGCTGCCGGACCACTAACACTCAAATTAGATTCGCTTAAATACCCAACTACCAAACCTCCCACAATGCCCGTAATAAGTCCCGCCATCATAGGCGCACCAGATGCATGCGCAATACCCAAACACAAGGGTATGGCCACAATAAATAACGACAAGGATGCAGGAAAATCTGTTCGTAAATTCTTTAAAGGTGGTAACGATACCAATTTCATATTTGCAATTTATTAAATGTTTGTGATAAACGAACTGAAATCAATATTGAAAGTAAGATATTTAATTTGATTCAAACCTTTGTTGGCACAATATAATATAGCCTTTGCCACTTGTTATAGGAATTGATTTTTATTTGCAGTAACAAAGTTTTCAAAAGAGTTTGGTTCTTGTTCTGTAATTATTTTTACCCATTGAGTTGTCTTAGGTGGTTTTTGAAATCTTGGGAAAAAATGTAACATAATCATCACTAAGATAAGCATGGGGGGTAAATTTTCTTTTCGTTTTGTTCTGTAAAATTTTAACAAATTAGGCGAATTGAATGTTATTGTCTTTCCAATTCCTTTACTAATTTTTTCAGCCATTTCAGTAAATGTCAAGGTTTCGTTGTTAGTTAATTCATAACTTTTATTAACATGGTTTTGCGGTTCCGTTAATACTTTTGCTGTTACAGAGCCTATATCTACTGCATCTATTATTGTGAATTTTGCTTGTCCTGCTGGCAAAAAAATGCTTTGATTATTTACTATGTCATTGAGTAAAGTTGTTGTGAAATTTTGCATAAAATAAGCTGGTCGTAAAAATGTATATGGAATTTTACTGTCAACAATTAGTCTTTCAATTTTATGATGAGGTATAATTTTGCTGTTCTCCACCCCTTGAACAGATAAAAAGATAATGTGTTTTACCGAACATTGTTTGGCAATGTTTATGAGTGGCGCAAAATATTTTTTAACATCCGAGATTTGTGGTGGTCGAAGTAAAAAAAGCAGGTCAACCTCTTTTAACGCAGGCAAATAAGTCTCAATATTCATAAAGTCAAATTTGATTGTTGTAATATTGAAACTGCTAAGTTTCTCGTTAGTAAATTCTGGATCCCTAATACCTGCATAAATCTTTAATTGATGGTCAAGTTTTTTTAAAGCAAATAATACTTCAATTCCAACATTTCCTGAAGCCCCAGTTATTAAAACTTTTTTCATATTAGGTAAAGCAAAATATTTCTATTGTTGGTGTCTCTTAGCATTTGTTGTAACATATTATTGATTGGATGGATGGGCTTCCACATTGTTTATTAACTCATATCCATAGTACTTTTTTAAACCAATTACTTCTGCCTCAATGTTCTTTTCCTTTGCCTGAATTTGAACAAAATCTTTTATGGTTTCTAGCACGTCAAAGTCGATATACTTTGAATTAGTGCCATCAATAATAACCTTCGAATTTGGCGGAATTTCTTTCGCCAGCAACTCTTTGATGCTGGCTTTATTTAAGAAGGAAACTTCTTCCGACAATTTGATGGTTATCACATCTCCGGTATGAAATGTTTCCATTTTAAAATGATACGCATTCTTGAAATTGCTTTTTAAAATATAAAAAATACTAATGAGCGATCCAATAATTACCCCAATTAAAAGGTCGGTAAATACAATGGCCAGAACGGTTATAACAAACGGAATAAATTGGTTCAGACCGTTCTTATACATATCTTTAAAGAGCGAAACTTTTGCTAATTTATAACCAGTAACCAATAAAATAGAAGCCAAAGATGCAAGGGGAATGAGGTTCATGAGCGGACTTAACAACACAATACTAAGCAATAAAAACAGGCCATGTAAAATAGCAGATGCTTTCGATTGTGCACCTGCATTGAGGTTCACCGAGCTGCGCACAATCACAGAGGTAACAGGAATGCCACCTAAAAATCCAGCTAATATATTGCCAATACCTTGTGCCACCAACTCCTTGTTGGGCGAGGCCTGACGCTTGTGTGGGTCTACATTTTCAACCGCTTCTAAATTGAGTAAAGTTTCAATAGAGGCCACAATTGCAATGGTAATACCCACCACCCAAACCTGCGAATTTGCCAAACTTTTTAGATCGGGCGTGGTAATAAGAGCGCCCATGCTTTCAAACTTAGGAATGTTTACCAAATGGTCTGAACCAACTGTCAATTGCGGGATAAAGGCTTCAAAAAATTGATTGGTGGCAACCCCAAATACAACCACAAATAAGGACGATGGAAAGAACTTAAGTTGATGCATGGGCGTTTTATCCCAGTATATTAATACCAATAAGGAAATGCTCGAAATGATAATTGCGCCATACGAAAAATAGTTTAGCATGTTGATTAACTCCGAAAAGGTGTTCTCACCATCTGCTTGAAAAAAGGAAAAATCGTCTTCATTGTCTTTATCGTATCCAAAGGCATGCGGAATTTGCTTTAAAATAAGAATAATTCCGATGGCTGCCAACAATCCTTTAATTACGTTGGTAGGAATAAAATTGGCAATAAACCCCACCTTAAATAGGCCTGCTAGCAATTGTATAGCACCCGCAACAACCACTGCTGCTAAAAAAATTTCAAAAGACCCTAATTTGGTTATGGCTGCTAATACCACCGCTGCTAAACCTGCTGCTGGTCCGCTAACGCTGGCGTGCGATTCGCTTAAAATACCAACTACAATGCCGCCAATAATACCTGCAATAATGCCCGATAGCAAGGGCGCTCCGCTTGCCAATGCCACTCCTAAGCACAAGGGCAGGGCAACTAAAAAGACTACAATACTGGCTGGAAGATCGTTTTTTAACTTGGTTAATGTCATAGGTGTTGGGATTGTAATATAAACAATACCCTATATAAACAAATGTAGGTTTCCATTTTCTTTATTTTATAAATTTTTATTGGTAAATTCATTTTTTTTTTAAAAATTTCGCCATGCAAGAATTGGAGCCTTATTACCGGTGGCGCGACTTATACCAAAGTGAGAATGATCCAGCTTCACCTTTTTACGAACGTGCGTACAGTGAGTTTGAATTTACCAATCAAGTATATAATTATGTTATTCACCCTCAATGGGATGAGTTTGGTTCGCCCACACTTTATTTGAAAATTATTTATGCCGATTACCTCACGGGTTATGCAGTAATTGAGCTTTTAGGCGAGTGGAATGATGCCATTCACAATGATGTGATGTTTTTGAAACGTGAGGTTATTGAGCCGCTAAATGTGAGCGGAATTGATAAATTTATCTTAATAGGGGAAAATGTGCTCAATTTCCACAGCAGCGATGATAGCTATTATGAGGAGTGGTTTCAGGATGTGGAGGAGGGTTGGATTGTTGCCCTCAATTTTCAAGAGCATGTCTTGGCCGAATTTAGGAGTGCAAACATCGATTACTACTTTAATTTTGGTGGTGAGCTAGATGAGTTTAATTGGCGCAAATTTAATCCCATGCAACTTTACCAAGAGGTTCAAAAGGTAATGAGCCATCGATTGGGGTAATTTTTTTGTCCATAGTCCATGTTCCTTAGCCATTTATGGCTACAATCATTTGCAAACAGACAAATTAAATTTCTTTAGAAGATTACCCAATAAACAAAAAGTATATAAACACGGAAAAGGTCCATGGACCATCGACTTCCTCTAATTTCCGCCGTCTTTCAATTTCTCCGCATTCTCCGCCACCTGCAACTGATCAATGAAAGCCTGAATATTCCCATTCATCACATCGGGCAAATTATAAGAAGTATACCCAATGCGGTGATCGGTAACCCTGCTTTGCGGGTAATTATACGTACGAATCTTGGCCGATCTATCGCCAGTCGACACCATGGTCTTTCTCTTACTCGCAATGCCCTCATTGTGCTTGGCCAATTCAATCTCATATAACTTAGAACGCAACATTTGCATGGCACGTTCGCGGTTACCGTTTTGAGTCCTTTCAATCTGGCAAACTACCACCAAGCCAGATGGCCTATGGGTTAATTGAACCTTGCTCTCAATTTTATTTACATTTTGCCCACCAGCACCTCCCGAACGGGAAGTTTGCATGTCAATATCAGCCGGATTTAAATATACATCTACCTCTTCTGCTTCTGGCAATACCACCACCGTGGCAGCAGAAGTATGAACCCTTCCAGCGGTTTCGGTTTCTGGCACACGTTGCACGCGGTGAACACCACTTTCGTATTTTAAAATGCCATATACATCCTCGCCAGATACCTCTATAATAATTTCTTTGTAACCCCCAGCCGTTCCATCTGTAAAATCAACCAACTCGGTTTTCCATCCACGCTTGTCGCAGAAATACATATACATGCGATACAAATCGCCCGCAAAAATACTGGCCTCATCGCCACCCGTTCCGCCTCTAATCTCCAACAAAGCATTCTTGCTATCCTCAGGATCTTGTGGAATCAATAATATTCTGATCTCTTCTTCCATGGGGGCCAATTTTGGATCCAACTCGTCCAATTCCATTTTAGCCATATCACGCATTTCATCGTCCTTCTCGGTTTTGAGAATGTCTCTGGCGTTTTGAATATTGCTCACTAAATTTCTGTATTCAAAATACTTATCAATGAGTGGCTGCAATCCTTTGTATTCGCGGTTCATTTGCTTAAATCGCGTCATATCGGCCATTACGTCGGGCTGACTTAACTGCTCTTCTACCTGCTTAAATCGCTGAAATATTGCTTCTAGTTTGTCTAACATGTTCTTTTTGAGAGGGCGCGAAGATAGGGGTTCCTAGAGAAATTACAATACAGTCTTATCGCGTATTGCTTTCAAAACCATAGTGCATTATGCCCTTTTGGCCCAATAAATACAAGTGTTCCTTCTCCAAACAAAACCTAGAAAAGTTGCTCGTAGGCAAGTTTATTGTGTCTTTCTTAAGGCTTTGAAATCGATAGCCAATTAATAAGCTATCTTCTCTAAAATACAACAGGTCTTCTATAATGCTAATCTCTTCCTTTCCCTTAATAGGAATGGTTTTTACATAATTGGCAAACACATCAAACACCATTATTCCCTCACTGCTGTCATTTAAAAAAATCCGATTTCCATTGTCTATAATGAGGTTCGGACTCAATTGCTTGCTCATGGCAAATTGAAGTGCATTGCCACTTACTTGATTAATGGTGCCGTTTTTTTCTAATTTCTTCAATTGCAAATCGCCTTGGTCGAACACCCAAATGCCATTGGCGTAACTGCGAGCTGCCGCCGATGCTTGTATTACGCCCGCATCGCTTAGGTTCATGCGGCCTCTAAAAGCTAAATTATTGTCCAAAAATACCAAGGCATTGAGCTCCCTATAAAACAAATAAATCTCCATGGGATTTCCGGCATCAATGCTGGTAATATTTCCTAAATAGGCATAGTTTAACGTGCCTTGTAATTTGCCATTTACATCATACTTATTTAGTTGATTGGTTTTACTCACCACATACAAATTACCCATGCGGTCTGTTTGTATAATTTTGGCATCCACCTCAATGCTACCAAGAACTTTCCAAACGGGCTGAAAGCTGCTCAGGACAAGGAATCCCAGAATTGCCGCATATACCGGTAGCTGCGATTTTGCAAAGAGGCGATATGAATTTTTAAGCTTCAAATTTTTCTATCTTTAGCGCATGTCCATCATACACAGCATAGGTATTATACCCAATCCAATCGCCTAAGTTGGCGTAAGTTTGGCCGCCCCCTAAATCAAATAACATGGGTAAATGTCTGTGACCAAATACAAAATATTTTGAGGTATCCCCAGCAGCAATTAAACTCCGGCAATGTTGAATGAGGTATTCATTTTCGTCGTAGAAAGTAAAATTGCCATCAAAAGTTTTTAGCTTACTTTGATGGCTGAGCCAATTTGCCAAACCCATACCAATGCTGGGGTGAAAGAAGGCAAACAGCCTTTGAAAAAAGCTATTTCTGTATATCCACAAGATAAGCTTAAATTTATGTTGGCCCGAACCAAGGCCATCGCCATGACCAATAAAAAACTGCTCATTACCTAATTTTCTATAAATGGGTTTGGCATGCACGGTTACGCCTAATTCTTTTTCAAAATAGCCAAACTGCCATAGGTCGTGGTTGCCATGAAAAACATGAACAGGAATGCCCGCATCGGTAAATTCGGCAATCTTTGCCTGAAGCCTAATAAACCCCTTTGGCACCACCAATTTATACTCAAACCAAAAATCAAATAAATCACCCAGCAAGAATAATTCCTCACAGTCGCCTTGTATTTGGTTCAGCCAGCGAACAATGCGTTTTTCTCTTTCAAAGCTGCTGGCCTCATCGGGTATGCCTAAGTGAAAATCGGAAGCGAAATAAATTTTTTTTGAGGCCACAGGATATTGCTAACTTATTTGCGATCGTCTATCAAAAACAAGATTAATTCTATGGGCCCATGTGCGCCAACTACCAATTTTGGCAAGGGTTCTTCATCGGTATTAGGTAAGTCGGAAGTTCTACTTGGACCCGTAATAAAACTCAATTGCGAAGGCATATTTCTACCATATCGGTTGCGCAGATTTTGCATGGCTTCTTTCATGTCTAACACCAATTGTGAACGTTTGGCAATAACAACATGAACGGGTGGCCAAATGGTAAGGATGCGGCTGTTTTTAGTGCTGCTCACCAATAGGCTTCCAGAGCTTGCTAACAAGGATTCGCAGCCCGTAATACTGGCCTGAATTTTATCTATATTTTCTTTTTTATCATAGTAAGCAATGCCCGAATCGTCTAAAATATTCTGTACGTTTTCTTCCCAACTAAAGATGTATTTCCACTTGCGTTGTTCAATTAAATCGAGCAACTTGTCTACGCAATCAAACTGGTTATCGCAATTAACAAATTGGCCCTGAACCGATACAAATTTTTTCACAAACATTTCTGAAAGTGTTTCGCCTTCTGGTCGCACAAAGACATTGCTTTCCAAATCTATGTTTTGAAAGCTACTCTTCGATTTATAGTTTAAGGCCTGACGAACCTTTTTAAGGATTTTCTCCTTAGATGTTATTTGCTGTTCCAATCTATCGCAATTTATAAAAATTACCCGCACAAAAAAAGCATTGCTTTTTTGAAATCAAAAGCAGTGATAATTATTCGAATAGCTTAGCTTTCTTTATTTGGCCAAGGTGTTTTGGTCATGTGATGCAACAGCTCATTCAATTTGCTTTTTAAATCGTTGCGGTTCACAATAAAATCTAAGAAACCATGCTCCAATACAAATTCGGAACTCTGAAATCCTTTAGGCAAATCTTTACCAATGGTTTCACGAATTACACGCGGACCAGCAAAGCCAATTAAGGCTTCGGGTTCGGCAATATTTACATCTCCCAACATGGCAAAACTTGCGGTAACACCTCCTGTGGTAGGGTCGGTTAGCAAGGAAACATAAGGCACACCAGCTTTACCCAATAAGGCAAGTTTTGCAGATGTTTTAGCCATTTGCATTAAAGAGAAAGCTGCTTCCATCATGCGGGCTCCACCCGATTTGGAAATAATCATCAAAGGAATTCTGTTTTCGCGGGCATAATCAATGGCTCGGGCAATTTTCTCCCCTACCACACTGCCCATACTTCCACCTATAAAACCAAAATCCATACAAGCAACTACCAATTTCATGTCCTCACTTAAGTTACCCACGGCCACACGCATCGCGTCGGTCATGCCACTTTTCTCCTGCGATTCTGCCAAACGTTTGCTGTATTCCTTGGTATCTTTAAACTGCAAGGGATCGCTCGGCATAATGCCTGCAAACAATTCCTCAAAATTGGTCCCAAACAATATTTCAAAGTATTCGTGCGACCCAATTTTGTCGTGGTATTGGCAATTTGGACACACATAAGCGTTCTTTTGAATATCCTCTGCTAGGAACGTCTTCTTACACCTACTGCACTTATGCCACAGGCCATCGGGCACAGATTTCTTTTCAGAAGTTAGGGTAGTGATACCTTCCTTTACGCGTTTATACCAACTCATTTCAGATTAATAATAAGGTTCGAAATAAAAGCATGCCGACAAATATACCAAGAAAAATTACTTAAATAGCTGATTTTTAGGTGTTAGCTTTTGGTTTTTGGCTTTTAGCCATTAGCCACTGAAGTAGGTGATTTTGAAGGTAGATGTTGGGCAATTATTGCGGTTTACAAATTATATCCTTGAACGGCTTTTGCATAGCAGGCCTTGGCAATAGGTGTTGTTTAAAAAAGATTTTTGAATCACTTTTTTGTCTCCTTTAATTTTGACCCTAAAGCGAGGTTATTGGAATAAAAATAATTCGAAGGCAAGCATCGTGTTTTATAGGTTAAAGCCGTTTAGAAATAACAATTAATAAGTAAATCTTTGTTATGCAAAAGAAATGGATAGAATAAAAGAAATACGATGAAAACCATTACCCAATTATTTTTATTTTTTGCAACAGTAAGTTACCTGCAATCTTGCAAGGAAAAGGAGCCCTGCAAAGACCCACGTAACGCCAGTTGCGAAAATTACAACCCTTGTGTTGATTCTACACCCACCAGTGCAGCATTTACCATCAAGGATGATACCTATTTGAGAGACTGGATGGACCCATTTTTTGCCGATTGGGACTCTGACACTGATACTACCTATCAAACAAGTATACACGCAGAAGCACACATACAAAATGCCGATAGCTATACTTGGAAAATTGATCACCAACCCGATCAAGTTAATAGAAACAATATTTACGTACATTTTGAGGATGAATTCAGAGGCTCTTGGATTACCATAAGATTAATAGTAAAACGAAAGCCTAGTAAAAGTTGTTTTCCCAATGATGATGGCATCGACACAGTAACAAGACGCTATTATATTATGCGGTACAACGAACCCTTAAACTGGGAAGGAACATACTATGGCAGCGATGACGATAAACCTGATAGCCTATATACCATTGTTTTAGGGCATAGTTATGATGTTAATAAGCGACAAGATTTTATAAAAATATATGGATTGCCAAGGGGATGCACCGACACTTTGAATGAACGGATAACTGGCAAAGACATTTCCTATAATAATGTCAATTTTGACTCGTCGATGCCAGATTTAATAGGCATTAATTGTTACGAAAAATCGGTTGAAGGAGTATATAAAAACAACAATCAATATACCATTCGACAACAATATGTTTGGCGAGTAAATGGTGATGTAAATATAAAAAGGAGGATTTTTAAAGGCGTTAAAATACAGTGATATGTTAATAGTTTATAAAAGCAATTTGCGCTTCCTTCCTTTAAGCGTTAGTTGAAACCGAAAAAAAAAGCCTCAAAAACAATACGCTAAAATGATTGAGCGCATTGCCTTTGAGGCCTCTTAAAAATAGGTTGAAACTAAGCGATGGTTACGCTAGAATCTAAATAAACATCTTGAATAGCGTTTAACAAAGCCACACCTTCGTTCATTGGTTTTTGGAATGCCTTACGGCCAGAGATTAAGCCTTGGCCACCTGCGCGTTTGTTAATTACCGCGGTGGTTACTGCTTCGGCTAAATCTGTTGCGCCCTTACTTTCTCCACCCGAGTTAATTAATCCCATACGTCCCATATAGCAATTAGCTACTTGGTAACGGGTTAAGTCGATAGGGTTATTTGAAGATAATTCTGTATACACTTTGTTGTGCGTTTTACCAAAATTTAAGGCAGTGTATCCGCCATTTACATTCGGTAATTTTTGCTTAATAATATCTGCTTGGATGGTTACACCTAAATGGTTTGCTTGTCCGCTTAAATCTGCGGCAGTATGGTAATCTACGCCATCTTTCTTAAAAGCATTGTTACGCAAATAGCACCATAAAATAGTAGCCATACCCAATTCGTGTGCGCGCTCAAATGCGGCAGCCACTTCTTGAATTTGACGGCCACTTTCGTCTGAACCAAAATAAATAGTTGCACCAACAGCGGTAGCACCTAAGTTCCAAGCTTCTTCTACAGAACCAAACATAATTTGGTCGAACTTATTAGGGTAGCTTAAAAATTCATTGTGGTTAATTTTTACAATGAAAGGAATTTTGTGGGCATATTTTCTAGAACATGCCGCCAATACACCAAAAGTTGACGCAACGGCATTACAACCACCTTCAATGGCTAATTTAACAATGTTTTCTGGATCAAAGTAGGCAGGGTTTGGTGCAAATGAAGCGCCAGCACTGTGCTCAATGCCTTGATCTACGGGTAAAATGGAAACATAACCAGAACCTGCTAATCTACCCGTATTGTAGATAGCGCCAAGGCTTCTTAATACTTGGGGAGAACGGTTACTTTGTAGAAAAACGCGGTCTAAGAAATCGCCACCAGGCAAATGCAATTGGCTTTTAGAAATGGTTTTACATTCGTGGTTCAATAACGACTCTGCGTTATCGCCTAATAATTCGGCTATTTTTGTCATATTTAAGGTATAATTGCTGCACAAACTTACATTTTTTTACAAAAGAAGTTCCAAAAAAATGAAAATATCAATTCAAAAAATTTCAGAGAATTCTGATTTACAGCAGGCGTGGGCCATTCGCAGGGAGGTTTTTGTCATTGGACAGAATTGTGCAGAGGACATTGAGTGGGAATTTGAAGACGAATCTACGCATTATCTTGCTTCAATAGATGGGGTGCCGGTAGGTACTGCCCGCTGGCGCCAAACGCCCAATGGGTTTAAGCTCGAGCGCTTTGCCGTATTAGAATCGGCCAGAAACAATGGGGTAGGTTCTGCCCTCGTGGCTTTTTTGTTAAATGAATTGTCGGTTCAAACCGAAAAAAAATATTTACATGCCCAATTGACCGCGGCTCCTTTATACGCCAAACACGGCTTTAAGCCTGTGGGTGAGAATTTTTGGGAAGCCGATATTGAGCATGTAAAAATGGAATTTTACGCCAATTAGTTTGGCAATTAGGTTAGCAATTAGTTTAGCCGGTTAATTAACCAAGGCAACATACATTGCCTTAATTTCGCTGTCGTATTTTTGTTCAACCAATTTGCGTTTTACCTTTTGCGTTGGGGTCATTTCGCCAGCTTCAATGGTAAAAGGTCTGCGTTTTACCACAAAGTGTTTTACGCGCTCAAATTTCCCTAATTCTGTGGCGTATTTGTGCAAATCTACATCTATCCACTTAATCACTTCTTCATCGCAAATGAAATTATCTGCCTCCTCAAAATAGTCATCCTTGTGCCCAAATACTTCTTTCATTTCTTCCTTTGAGGGAACAATAATGGCAGTAAGGTATTCTTGGTTGTCGCCAATTAAGAAGATTTGTTCAATTTTATTCGATTTTAAATAGGTGTTTTCAATAGGCGTTGGGTACACATTTTTACCAAACGAATTCACTAGAATATTCTTGATCCTATCGGTAATTTTAAGATAACCTTTGTAGAATTTACCCACGTCTCCGGTATGCAACCAACCATCTTTGTCAATGGTTTCGGCAGTGGCCTCGGGCAAGTTCCAGTAGCCTTTCATAACATTTCTGCCTTTCACCAAAATCTCCCCTTCGGCACATTCAAAATTTGGATCAAACGAATCAAAACTTTGTATGGTAATTATTTCTTTGGTTTCCACATTTTGAATGGCAACATCATTAAGTCGACCAACCCTGCCCACCGTGCCAAAAACCTGGCGGTGCGGCTCGTTAGCGGTAACTAAAGGAGAGGTTTCTGTTAAACCGTAACCTTCGCAAACCAATATGCCTATGTTTCCAAAAAACTCTCCCACGTGCTGTGGCATTGCGCCTCCGCCCGAAATCATGATTTTCATGTTTCCACCCAAGCGTTCTTTAACTTTCGAAAACACCAGTTTTTCTGCAATGGCCAGTTTTATTTGTAGCAGAATGCCCGGTGTTTTGTTGGCTTCGCGCAAGAACCTGCTTTGCTCTCCCACTTTAATAGACCAATCAAATATCTTTAAACTCAAGCCTCCTTTAGAGGTAACATTTTTTCTAACGCGCTCTTCAATGCGCTCTAACAACCTAGGTACGGTAAGAATTGCCGTTGGTTTGGTTTCATTGATATTGGTGGTAAGCGCCTCAAGGCTTTGCGCAAATGCCACTTGAAAACCAACAATGGTACTTAAATAATAGGTAGCAGTTCTTTCATAGACATGACACATGGGTAAAAATGAAAGAAACCTGAAATCTTTATTCACAATGTAAATGATCTCAACCGCCATTTCTATATCGCTCAAGAAATTGTCGTGCGTAAGCATGGCACCCTTTGGCTTTCCAGTGGTACCAGAGGTGTACAGCAAACAACTTAAATGGTCTCTGGTTACCGCCGCACAACGGGCATCAATTTCTGCCTTCGTCTTTGCATATAAAGCCGTTCCTTCGGCAATCATTTCATTGTAAGTAACTACAGCTTCGTCTTTTTTATCGGTATCGAACGCAATAATTATTTTCTCTAATTTAGGACAATTGGCCTTAATCTTGTTTATTTTTTTAAGCAAGAAAGGCGTGCCCACCAAGATGGCCTTGGCGGCAGAATCGTTAAGGATGTATTCAATCTCAGACTCGGAAAGGGTAGGGTAGATAGACACATTTACCAAACCCAATTGCATTAATCCTTGGTCGAAACAGATATACTCCGGACAGTTTTCTATAAGTAAGGCCACCATTTCTTGCATTTGGTAGCCTTTGTTATAAAAGTAAGCAGAAATAGCGTTGGCCTGATCCAACACTTGCTGAAAAGTAATTTCCGAATAACTATCCTTTTTTTTCTCTAAAAGGTAAATGCTATCTGGCGTTTTAATATGGTTTGCTGCATGCTTTAAATACGGATGCAAAGAAGGAAATGAATAGTCTAGTTTAAATTTATCAGCCATGTGTGAAATTTTATGCTTGCGAATAAAGCCAAATATGTACTCGTGTTCAAATGAAAACGTATAAAAAGGCACAAAAGAATTTGCGTTTTGTGCAAATCCGGCCCAAAAACAGTCAAAAATTCAATTTACCTGCCTGTAGGGATTCTCATTTTGTAATCTACATGGGCACCACCCTTTGATATATTAATGAGTTTATTTTTGAGTAATCGGCGTTTTAGCTCCGAAATATAGTCCACAAACAACTTGCCTTTGCAATGATCGTATTCATGCTGAATTACCCGAGCAGCAATACCCGAAAACTCTTCCTCATGCAAAGTGAAATTTTCGTCCTGGTAGCGCAAAAGCAAATTAGAATAGCGGGTAACTTTCTCCCTAATATGTGGGATACTTAAACAACCTTCTTCATATTCCCATTCCTCGCCCCATTCTTCCACAATCTCGGCATTAATGAAAACCTTTTTCATCTCGGGATAAGTTTCATCGTCAAATGCACTGGTATCTGCAATAAATAAATTAATGGCCTTGCCAATTTGAGGAGCCGCCAAACCTACGCCACTTGCATGGTACATCGTCTCCCACATATTTTCTATGAGCTTATGAAGGTCCTTATATTGGACGTCTATTTGAACACCAACTTTTCTTAAAATGGGATCGCCGTAGGCAACAATGGGAAGAATCATGTATCTTTTTTCTTTTCTGGTTCGTTAAAATTTCTTTTCCAAATACGTTTGTAGAATAAGCACAGCGCTTATTTGGTCTACATTTCCTTTTTTCTGCCTATCCGATTTTTTGAGGCCCATTTCTAGCATACTGGCTTGCGCCATTCTAGAAGTAAGTCGCTCATCTATCCTTTTAATAGGCAGCAAGGGGAAGTTTTTGGCCAGCAAAGATACAAATTTTTCTACATGAACCGCAGATTGCGAGTTAGACCCATCCATTTGCAGTGGCTTGCCAACCACAATGCACTCCAAAGGTTCTCTGGCAATATATTCTTTTAAATAAGCCAAAACCTCATGCGCCCTAACCGTAGCCAGCGTGGTGGCAATAATTTGCAAAGGATCGGTTACCGCTAAACCTACACGCTTAGTTCCATAATCAACAGCTAAAATTCTGGGCATAGTTTTATTCGTATTTTTTCTCGGTTTCAACCAACATGCAATAATACAACGCTGCCGCGAGGAAATTGCCATGCGGTTTGGTTGTTGATCTTAAGTAACTAAATTAATGAAAGCAGCATCTACTTGTTTACAATAATTTTTATTTTTTCTCTTTGAGTTGCCGTTGAAATAATAGCGATATAAATTCCTTGAGCCAAATTTTCTTTTAATTCTAAATTATTGATGCCGTTGTTTAGTACAAAATCTTTGGCTATTAGTCAGTTTCCTAACATGTTTTGGATTTCAATGGTTGCTATGCCATCATTTGAAGTAAAAAACTCCATAGTGAAGTTCCCCTCGTTTGGATTTGGAATTACTTTTATAGATGTAAATCTTTTTTCGTTTAAGTTAACAGCAACGACTATGCTTAATTCGCTGCTTCCATCAAAATCAATTTGGTTTAATCGATAGTAAATAAAAGGATTTTCTTGGTAAATAGCAGAAGCGTTTATATCATTATACTGATAGTTTGAAATGTTAGCAGAATTACCTTTTCCTTTGATATAAGCAATAGATTCGAAGGAATTGCCATCTAAAGATCTTTCCAGAGAAAAATGATCATTATTAATTTCTGAGGCAGTTGGCCAATTTAGTAGAATGTCTTTTTCAACTTTATTTGCTTTAAATAGGCTAAGTTTTACAGGCACATTTTGTGTTGCTGTGATTTCAACTGTATCTGTAAAAATTCCACATATTGTAGAATAGTATGCAACATATTTATAGATACCCGAATTGGTATATCTGCCAACAGTTATTATTTCATTTGAATCTATTGGTACGCCTAAATAATACCAATAAAAGCCATTCATCGTGCCAGCAGTTGACCATGAAGTGCCATAATGTAGTGCGTTCGGATTTTGAAGGATATTATTAGCTTGAACCCAATTAGTAGCATTATTATCAGCTATTTCTATTAATCGGTTTCCGGTACCCAAAAGAGCTGGGTAGTGCCGCTCCAATGCGCATTGGTAACACCCGATGTGGCTGGAAAAGTATAGCTTCCATGCACAACTGCATCTATAATTTTTAATGTGTCAACTGTACTATAACATCCACTAGATCGAATAAGTTTGGCATTGTTGACAGATAATATTTATGTATTCCTGTAAATTCCATAGAGCCAATATCTGGTGTAAGTGCCGAACGCATATTGCCCTTTAGATCTCTTCTAACTCCAACATTCGTTCCAATATTATCTATGGTAATAGGTAAAGGAGTGATGTCTCCCAAAGCCTCGTTTACAAATAATGCTAAAGAGGAATTTGAATTCATATCTTGTCCGGTTGCCGCTTGCCATGCGCTTAAATTGGTTCTATTTGTTGTCCAAAATCCAATGTTATTTGTGCCGCCAATAGTTGCCATGTGTAACACATTTCTATTAGAAACAAATGAACTTGAGCTTGCGTTTGCATAAATCAAATATTTGGTCGCTGGTCCGTTTCCAATTATTTGCAATAGGTTGTTTTTTAATTCTACATTATTGGGAGAGTTTGCAAACCATATTGTCCAATTAGGTTTATTGAAGTATCTAGTTTTATTGGGAAGACACTAAAATCTCCAGGTCCAAAATTGTTTAAATAAGAGTTTTCACCATTCATAATAATACCATAATAACCTCCAGAAATAAGATTTTTTTCGATAGTTATATTATTTGCATTGTTTCCATTAACAGTGGCAGAATTTATTGACCCAGATGCTACAATAGCCGCGTTGAAGCTTGATGTAGATGTAGTTCCTGCTTCGATATTACAATTGCTAATGTTAATATGTTTGCTTTGATTACCAAGGTGAATGGCAATGCCAGTAAAGCCTATTCCTCCTATAATTTGTAAACTGTCAATATTTATATATGATGCATTGTTAAATTGAACAATTGAACTAAGGTTACTAATGATTTTGTTTCCATTGCCGCGTATGGTAATAGTATTTATTTTACTAGCACCAGGAATGCTATCTATAGTCATTTTTGAGGCATAATCTGGTGTGTTTGGTGCTACTTGCATTTACCTGAATGGTGCCACCAATGCGGGGGTTGGTGAGGCTTTAGACCAGTTTTTATTTGGTGTGTTTGGTGCTACTTGCATTTACCTGAATGGCGCCACCAATGAGGGGGTTGGTGAGGCTTTAGACCAGTTTTTATTTGGTGTGTTTGGTGCTACTTGCATTTACCTGAATGGTGCCACCAATGAGGGGGTTGGTGAGGCTTTAGACCAGTTTTTATTTTAAATAAACTAGATAACAGCAGAGTTCTTCTTTTAGCTTTTTTTTCATTCATGTTTTATAAAGGCTAACAAAGAGTGCGAACAATTTAACAAATCGCAAAAAAAATATTTCTGATTTTGACAAGGTAATTAAGAAGTTAAAAAAATAAGTATGAACTTGTATAGGTAAAATGAATGGATATGAAAATACGTTATTAGGGTGCTCAACTACGATACGGTTTCGCAGGGAATGGGATTTGGCACGCGTGCGCATAACAACATGGAAATAATTAGCATGCCGTTTGAAGGCGATTTGGAGCACAAAAACAGCATGGGCAATATAACTACAATTAGGAAGGGGGATATTCAAGTTATGAGTGCCGAAACAGGTATTCAGTGCCGTGTATAACCACAACAAGGATACCTTGGTGAAGTTTTTGCAAATTTGGGTTTTTCCAAACAAGCAAAATGTAATTCCGCGTTGTGGTTTTTAAAGGGTATAATTTGATTTTTATTGAATTGAAAGCATTTTTTTTTATAATTGATTAAGGTTTTATAATTTAACTAGGGATAAGAAAAATATCAAAAAAGAGTATACGAATGGAGAAGTTACCATTGTATGGCAATCGGGCAAATGTATTCATTCTGGAAATTGCGTTAAGAATAATCCAGCTGTTTTTAAGCCCAAAGAACAGCCCTGGATTAAGCCTGAGGCTGGCACAAGCGACCAAATCATTTCAACGGTTGAGAAATGCCCTTCTGGCGCACTAACCTATTATAAAAACAAAGTTGATTTGTAGTTTTCTGCCATGAAGACTTAAACTCAATAAACCCTAATAAGGTAACAATTGTTACACAGAATTTATCGCATAGCATTTATCTTCGTAAACTATGGTAAAAAATTACATGAAGAAAATTGCTTTGCTTGCTTTTGCACTAGCGTTTATTTTAAATGCCGCGAATGCGCAAAATGCACTAGCCATTCCTGATACGATTTCTGGAAACATTATTAACTTACAAATACAAAACGGCACAAGGCAGTTTTATAATGGTGCAGCTACGCAAACCATGGGTATCAATGGCAATATGTTGGCACCAACTATCATTTTGTATAAGCATCAAAATGTAACCATGCATGTTACCAATAACCTCAACGATACCACCACTATTCATTGGCACGGCATGCATGTTGCCCCACAAAATGATGGTGGTCCGCATATAACCATTTTACCCGGCAAAACTTGGTCGCCATCCATGGAGGTGATAGACCATGCTTCAACGCATTGGTACCACCCGCATTTACACATGAAAACATACGATCATGTACAAAAGGGAATAGCCGGATTTATTATTGTGAGAGATTCGGATGAGGCCGCAATCAACTTGCCAAGAACTTACGGAATAGACGATTTTCCATTGGCAATTCAAACCAAAGGCATCGATGCCAACAACCAAATTGTAACCATGCATACCGTTTTAGACACAGCACTCATGGTAAATGGCACTTTAAAGCCTGTGCTATCGGCACCTGCGCAAATGGTGAGGTTTCGTGTGTTAAATGGTTCGCCAGAAAGGGTCTATAATTTGGGTTTTACCAGCAATAAAACCTTCTATCAAATTGGTTCAGACGGTGGCTTGCTAAGCGCACCTGTAGCGCTAACCCGACTACTTTTGGCACCTGGTGAGCGTGCAGAAATATTGGTTAATTTGGCCGATGTGGTGGGTGGTTCTTTGCAGCTCATCAATTATGGCACCGAAATTCCAAGTGCGCGTTATGGTGCTGCACAACCAGGAATGGGGGCCGGACAAGTGATTCCAAACTACGCATTAAACCCTTTGAATGGGGCAAATTTTACCATCTTAGAAATTAAAATTACCGCACAAACTAGCAATGCTGTTACCACAGTTCCAAGTAGTCTAATTACGCACAACCCATGGATAGCCACATCGGCTCAGACCACCCGTTCTTTTGTTTTTACTTCTATGGGAATGGGACAAGCGTCTATCAATGGTCCATTTGTGATTAACGGAAGTCATTTTGATATGTCTATGGTTAATTTTCAAGTTCCGTTTAACAACATCGAAATTTGGGAACTAAGAAATCAAACACCCATTGCGCATCCCTTTCACATACACAATGTGCAGTTTTATATTTTGGATATCAATGGCGCGGCACCTCCTTTAAATATGCGTGGTCGCAAGGATGTGGTGTTGGTGCCAGGAGGCAATTCAACGGTGCGGTTCATTACTAAGTTTGAAGATTTTCACAACGACACGTTGCCGTATATGTACCATTGCCACATGATTTCTCACGAAGACGATGGCATGATGGGACAATTTGTAGTAAAATCGCCCTGCTATTTAATCTCTGCGCCGCCCAGCAATCAAAGCGCGCTGCCTGGAGCCAATGTGCAGTTTAGCGTTGCCGTAAGCGATACCAATGGCACCAGTTATCAATGGCAAAGCAACGTGGGCTTTGGTTTTCAGGACTTGCAAAATGTGGCGCAGTATGCCGGCGTAAATACCAAAACATTGCTTATTTCTGCTGTGAACAGTGCCAATAACAACCAACAATTTAGGTGCAAGGTTGCAAATCAAACTTGCGAAGTTACTTCCGATATGGCCGTGTTGCAGGTGGGTGTAAATGGTATTGCCAATGCCAATCAAAATATCCAAGTGCAAGTGTTTCCAAATCCCGCTAAAGATTTGCTTTTTGTTCAATTGTTTTCTTCGGTTCGAACCAAATATGTATTGCACAATTTAATGGGTGAGGTTGTGCAAGAAGGCCAGCTCCCGCAAGGACAAAATTCCATTGATATTTCGCTGTTAAAAACGGGTATTTACCATGTTTTACTATGGCAAAATGAGCAAATCATGCAAGCCAAATTTGTGAAAGAGTAGGAGCGTATTGCTTTAATAAATTATTAAGCGAAAAAGAGAAACTTGCATTATAGCGTTTGCTTAGATAGGAATGTTTTGCTCGTATTAAATTTGTGCAAGAATGCCAGCTCCCGCAAGGACAATATTCCATTGATATTTCGCTGTTAAAAACGGGTATTTACCATATTTTACTATGGCAAAATGAGCAAACCATGCAAGCCAAATTTGTGAAAAAGTAGGAGCGTATTGCTTTAATAAATTATTAAGCGAAAAAGAGAAACTTGCATTATAGCGTTTGCTTAGATAGGAATGTTTTGCTCGTATTAAATTTGTGCAAGAAAGACGATATATTATTAGATTAAATTTGTGCAAGAAGGCCAGCTCCCGCAAGGACAATATTCCATTGATATTTCACTGTTAAAAACGGGTATTTACCATGTTTTACTATGGCAAAATGAGCAAATCATGCAAGCCAAATTTGTGAAAGAGTAGGAGCGTATTGCTTTAATAAATTATTAAGCGAAAAAGAGAAACTTGCATTATAGCGTTTGCTTAGATAGGAATGTTTTGCTCGTATTAAATTTGTGCAAGAATGACAATATGTTATTAGATTAAATTTAGTAAGAATGACAATATTTTATTAGATTAAATTTGTGCAAGAATGACAATATGTTATTAGATTAAATTTAGCAAGAATATTAGCATATTGAAAGGAAATAATTTTAACAAGAATAGCATTGCTTCGCAAGTATAAGCCGTGTGCAAGAAAATGGCATTTAGGCTATTTCAAAAACATGGGTTTTTGTTTTAATACCTTTTTGTAGATGGCACAATCTTCTGAATGTGCGCCCTTGAGGTAGCCAATGCTCATAAGGAATTCGCCTACAATTTCTCCTCCTGTAAACTTAAAAGTTTTCTTAAACAACTTTACCCATTCCTCTTTTGTTTTTGGATGGTGTTGGTTCAGCCAGTTTTCAAAAGAACCATGTTCCTTTTGCAAGGCCACTATGGTTTTGGCATTTTCAATGGCTGCATTCACTTTTAGTTTATTGCGAATAATTCTGGCATCGTTGAGCAACCGTTCGCGGTCTTTTTCTGTAAATGCAGCCACCTTTTTTATGTCAAATTGGCTATATGCTTTTCTAAACGAATCTTCCTTTTTAAGAATGGTTTCCCAACTTAATCCAGCCTGATTAATTTCCATAATTAACCGGCCAAACAGTTCATTGTCGTTATGAATAGGAAATCCATAATGTTTATCATGGTAGTTTTTATGCAAATCTCTTCTTTCCTTGATTTGCATTTTTTCTATGGCATCGCAGTAACTCATGGTTCAATTTGGGTTGCTATTATAATTAAGCATCCAATTAATTCCAAATTTATCTGTTAAAGTACCATAATATGCACCCCAAAACATGTCTTGTATTGGCATGGTAATACTACCGCCTTCTGCAAGTGCTTCAAATAATCTGCTTGTTTCTTCCTTGGATTCTGGTTCTAGGTTAATGTGCATATTGTTTCCTTGAGTTACAGTAAATTTCATCTCTTTTGGTGCATCCGTTCCCATTAAAATATGTCCGCCTACTATGGGCAATTCTACATGTAAAACCAGGTCCTTCAATTCTTCTGCAATGGCAGGCTGGTTTGGCTCTTGGGGTATATTACCAAAACGTGAAATGCCATTTACAAATTCTGTTTTAAAAACTGATTGATAGAATAAAAATGCCTCTTCTGCATTTCCTGAAAAGTTTAAATAGGTAGATACCCTTGCCTTGTTGGTTTTACGTGCTTCTGTTTTTAGTTTGAATTTTGCTTCTAAGTACTCATCCAAGTTGCCCAATGCCAGGGTAAATCCTTCTTTAAATCCCAAGGATATAATTTGTTCTAATTCGGCTAAACTGTTATATTTAGCATGAATGGTAACCAAAGTTGTTTCACCTGTATTAGTAAAATTATTATCCCATATCGTTCTAGGGAAATCTTCTTTGATATGGCCCTCTTCATTGCAAAAGGCATCTAAGCCAGAGTAGCTTTTTTTAGCATCTATGGTATGATAATCATTTTTACACCAATGTACTTCGTTATCTGGTCCCACCATGGCATATAACCACGAACCACCTACACTAAAATTCATTGATTTTGTTTTTGTCATAAACGGTTTCGGCGCCCACCATTGATCCAGAATTACCGGGTTTGTCCAAGCCTCCCAAACCAAATCTAGGGTGGCATTAAATTCGCGTATCACCATTACGCTGTTGTTTTCTTTGTCTATTACAAAGTTGAATTGTAGGTTACTTTTCATTTTTTTTTGCTTTTAGGTTTAATAATACTTTGTCTAATTCGTTGAAGCTACTTTCCCAGATTTTTCTAAACTGATCTAACCATTTATCAATCTCTTTCATTTTATCTAATTCTAATTGATAATAAATTTCTCGTCCTTGGATAGCTGGTTTTACCAGCTCACACTCTGTTAAAATTTTCAAATGTTTCGATACGGCTTGTCTCGATGTATCGAAATGTTCTGCCAAGGCATTGGGCGTCATTGCCTGTATGGCAATCAATGCGATTATGGCACGACGGGTTGGGTCGGAAATGGCTTGAAATATGTCTCTTCTCATTTGCTCATAACTTTTTAAATGCTACCAATTGGTTGCAAATGTATGCAATCATTTGGTTTCACAAAATATTTTGCTTTTTTTGCTTTTTGCTTTTTAGTTCATAGTTTTTAGTGCCTAGTTAAAAATTCATAATTCATACTTTAGCCTATTTGGGCAATTAATTATGAATTATGAATTATGAATTATGAAACAAAAAACCTTCATTAATTACCTCACACTTCATAATTCATGCTTTAGCCTATTTGTGCAATGAATTATGAATTATGAGTTATGAATTATGAAACAAAAAAGCTTCATTAACTACCTCGTAATTCATACTTTAGCCTATTTGTGCAATGAATTATGAATTATGAGTTATGAATTATGAAACAAAAAAGCTTCATTAACTACCTCGTAATTAATACTTTAGCCTATTTGGGCAATTAATTATGAATTATGAATTATGAGTTATGAATTATGGAACAAAAAACCTTCATTAATTACCTCACACTTCATAATTCATACTTTAGCCTATTTGGGCAATTAATTATGAATTATGAGTTATGAATTATGGAACAAAAAACCTGCATTTACCACCTTATAACTCATACCTCAAAATTCATAATTCATAATTCAAAATTCATAATTCATAACTCATAATTCATAACTCATAATTCATAATTCAAAATTAGAATTAAATGTGCAACGAAGCTTCCGCTTAGGTGTATGAAATAAGAAAGAACTGGAGGTACTTGAGAAGAGTAATAGTTGAAAAATTATTGGCATTGGAATAACCAATTGTTATTCGCTAATATTTTTTTTGGAAAATAGGAATAAAGAATAAGTTGCGAGCATATTTACGCCGCATTCAATACAATTCTAAAAGTGGTGCCTTTGCCTACTTCAGAGTGGCGCACGTAAATTTGGCCGTTGTGGTATTCTTTTACAATTCTTTTTACCAAGGATAGTCCGAGACCCCAGCCTCTTTTTTTGGTGGTGTAACCGGGTTTAAAAACGGTTTTGAAATTGCCTTTTGAAATGCCTTTTCCTGTATCGGTAAAGTCTAAGTAAACATGCCCTTCATCGTGTTTGATGCTGATGATTAAACTGCCATTTCCTTCCATGGCATCAATGGCATTTTTACACAAATTTTCGATAACCCAATCGAACAGCGGAATGTTAATGTTGGCCCAGTTTCCGGGCTTGCCAATTTCTATCGAAATTTTAACCTTGCTAGAAACGCGGTTTTTTAGGTAGCCAATTGCTTTTTCGACCACCAAGTCTAAATTCTCTGCTTTGAGGATGGGTTCAGACCCAATTTTTGAGAAACGCTCGGTAATAAGTTCCAATCTTTTTATGTCGTAATCTACCTCTTTTAGAATTTCTTCTTGTTGGTCTTTTTCGGTGTCGTGCAACATGTTATGCCACTCGCGCAAACTAGAAATTGGGGTTCCTAATTGATGGGCCGTTTCTTTGCTCATGCCCACCCACACCTGATTTTGCTCGGCTCTTCGGCTGCTGCTCAAAGCAAAATAACTCATTAAAGCAAAAAAACCAATGAGCGATAATTGAATAAAGGGATAGGTTTTAAGCGCTGTTAAAATGAAAGAATTTTTATAGTATAAATAGTTGTATCGCCTATTTTCTTTGTCGTACTCAATTTTAATGGGCTCGTGTTCGGCCTGCATCAAAACCAATTCGGATGCCAAAAAAGAGGTATCCAAAGCCTGCACCGAATCGAGGTTTCTATGAGAAATGATGCTGCCTTGATCGTCGACCAATATGGTAGGAATGGTTTCGTTGTCTTTGATAATATCTAGCAAAAAATTGATATCGGTTTCTGCAGATGCCGCTCCCAATTGGCGGGTAGCGTTTGCCCAAAGCAAGATTTTTTTATCTTCCTGCACGGCAAGTTCTTTCACCAGGGCACGCGTGTACCAAAGCGAGAATCCGCCAATAGAAATTGCTGCTATCAAAATGGCGATTTTCCACCATCGTTTTTTTTCGTATGCCTTCATGCCTGTCTTCGTCAAATATAAGGATTGATGGGAAATAGGAAACAAAATCCAATATTTGCTCTAAAGAACGAAAAATGAAAGCAATTATTGAATGGCAATCTAAAAAAATAGAAATTGATTTTTCGGCAGGCATAGATTTGTCGCTGCCTTTGCAAAACGGAGAGGCCAATCCCAATGCGTTTCATATCCCTTTTCCTCTTTTTGAACCAATTAAGGTGGGCGATTTTGTGGGCGCAGTTTCACAAGGCAGTTCGGCCAATTGCGAGAATCTTTTTATCAATGCACATGGCAATGGCACGCACACCGAGTGTATTGGACATATTACCCTCGAACGAAATACCATTAACGGGTGTTTAACAGATTTTCACTGCATGGCCCAAGTGGTTTCATTGGCGTTGGTTCAGACCGAAAATGGCGATGCGGTAATACCACTTGCCAATGCCCAAAACTGGCTGAACCAAAATGTGGATGCGGTGGTAATTAGAAGTCTGCCAAATGAGCCTGGAAAAAAATTACAGCAGTATTCTGGCAACAATCCTGGCTATTTAAGTGCGGAGCTCTGCCATTTTTTTGCCGTAAATAAGATAAAACATCTTTTGGTGGATTTGCCTTCGGTAGACCGCGAAGAAGATGGGGGAGCCATGGCCGCGCACAAGGCGTTTTGGCAATACCCAGAGCAACCGAGAATGGCCGCAACCATTACAGAAATGGCCTTTGTACCCAATGAAGTGCCCGACGGAATTTATTTTTTGAACCTCCAAATTGCCAGTTTTGAGTCGGATGCAAGTCCCTCGAAACCGGTTTTATATGCCTTAAAATTGGTCTGAACCAATTGGCTGCGAGCAATTTTTTTTTATTATGTCCTAGCTTTATTTGCTTGGGTGCTTCAAATTCCTATTTTTGCATCACTTAAAAATATTATCTATATGAAGAAAACCGCATTATTGCTAGGTTTTTTAGGTTGTTTCGGTGCATTTCAAATAAGTGCTCAAAAAAGTTCTAAGAATGTTCCAGCCAAAAAGCCTGTAGCAGTTGAAGTTCAAAAACCCAATCCTGCCATTTTTACCATTGGTAGCGAAGTTGTAAACCAAGACGAATTTCTACGTCAGCTTAATAAAAATAGGAAGGACAAAGGCAAGCCTACCGAGGCCGAGATTAGTGAGTATTTAGATTTATACATTAACTTTAAGTTGAAAGTTAAAGAAGCCATGACCCTACAACTGGATACCAATCCTGCGTTTATTTCTGAGTTGGCTGGTTACCGCAAGCAGTTGGCCACACCTTATTTAAACGATAAAAAGGTTACTGAGGGCTTGATGCAAGAGGCTTATGAGAGAATGAAGGCAGAGGTTAATGCCAGCCATATTTTAATTAATGTAGCGCCAAATGCTTCTCCAAAGGATACTTTAGCTGCTTATACCAAAGTATTGGATTTGCGCAAAAGGGCTTTAAAAGGCGAGAGTTTTGATAGCTTGGCTTCTAAGTATTCAGACGATCCATCGGCTAAAAAGAACTTTGGTAAATTGGGCTGGTTTACGGTATTCCAAATGGTTTATCCTTTCGAGAACATGGCTTATACTACTCCAAAAGGTGATATCAGCGTGCCTTTTCGCACCCAATTTGGATACCACATTATGCGTGTGAACAATAACCGCCCGGCTCGTGGAGAAGTGAAAGCACAGCATATCATGATAAGAACGGGTTATGGTGCTTCTACCGAAACCATGAACAATGCCAAAGAAAGAATTGATGCAGCTTATTCTGAGTCTTTGAAAGGTGTGCCTTTTGATTCTTTGGTGGAGAGATATTCGCAAGATGATGGCAGCAAAGGTAACAATGGAGTAATGAATTGGATGGCTAGCTTAAGCGGTTATCCCGATGAGTTTAAGGATGTATGTTTTGGGTTAAAGAAAGACGAAACATCTAAGCCTTTTGCCACAGAATACGGCTGGCACATGGTTAAATACGTAGATTATCGTGCGCTTGGCGATTACAAAGAAGTGCAAGATGTAATTAAGAATAAGGTTACCCGCGATTCGCGTTCTGAAGGCTCTAAGACTGCTGTGATTGTAAGGGTGAAGAAAGAAAATTCGTACAAAGAAAATACGGTTAACATCAATGAGTTTACCGCTAAAATGGATTCTAGTTTCTTAAAAGGTGCTTGGAAATACGATGAGAAGAAAATGGGCGATAAGACTTTGTTTACTGTTGGAACAATGAGCTATAGTGCCAAAGAATTTGGGTCGTATTTAGAGATGAACCAAGAGCCACACGAGAAAGAAAATGCAGCTATGATTGCTAAAAACCAGTTTACTGCTTGGGCCAACGATAAGTGTTTGGCTTACGAAGAAAGTATTTTGGAAACTAAATATCCTGAGTTCAATAACATTATGACAGAATACCACGATGGTATTTTATTGTTCGATTTAACCGATCGTAAAGTGTGGAGCAAGGCAATTAATGATACTGCTGGTTTAGAAAGTTTCCATGCTGGTTCTAAAAGTAAATACATGTGGAAAGAGCGTGTAAATTATCAAACTTACAATTGCATGGATGCAAAAACCAAAGCAACTGCGGTAAAGATGTTTAACAGTGGCAAAAAAGATGCAGAAGTATTCAAAAAATTATGCAAGAAAATTCCAAATGCGGTTGTAGCCAAAGACCACAAGGCAGAGAAAACTGATGCTACAGCGGCTAAATTATGGGATAAAAAAGGTGTGGTAGATATTATCGAGCCAGATGTAAACCGTTTCTATTATGTATTGGGAGTTATGCCGCCAGAGCCTAAATCGCTTAAAGAAGCGAAGGGTTTAGTGACCAGCGATTACCAAGAGTATTTAATGGAAGCTTGGGTAAAAGAGTTGCGTGCAAAATATCCTATTGTTGTAAACGAGCCTGAGTTATTGAATTTAACTAAATAGGCCTTATTCAAAAATATTTAAATAACCTCAACCTGCAAAGGTTGGGGTTATTTTTTTGCCCTAAGGGTTAATTTTATATTATCCTTCTTTACCTTATCATTCCTAATAGTCCCACCAAACCGCCATTGTGCAAGGCCAGTATTTTTGAACCCGGTTTAAAGTAATTTTCGGCTACCAAAGTTTGTATACCCAACATCATTTTGCCTTCATAAACTTGGTCTAATAATACACCTGTTGTACTGGCAAAATTTTGAATATAGGCTAGGAGGACTTCATTGGTTTTGGCATAACCTCCGACATGAAAGCGGTGGTGTAAGGTATAGTTGTTGCTGCTTAAATCTAGAAATTCTTGGTCCATTTCTTCGGCACCTTTTAGCACCACTACACCGTGTAAATGCGCCTCAATATGGTTTGCATGCAGTCCCTTTATTAAGCCACGGAGGGTGCCGCCGGTGCCTACCGAGCAAAATATATGCTCAAAGTTTTCTTTCATTTGTTTCTCCTCAAATATCTCGGCCACACCTTGTTCGCCTAGTGGGCCGGCACCACCTTCTGGAATGTTAACGGCGCTTTGGTTCAGACCGAAATAATTGGAAAATAAAGATTCTTTTTGGCGGTAATTTTCTCTGCTCACAAATTGCAATTGCATGCCAAATAGTTTGCACAAATGAAGCACGGGATTGCTTACTTCATGGCCCCTTACAAAGCCGTGTGTTTTAAAGCCATATTTGGCGCCAGCCGCGGCTGTGGCCAGTAAATGGTTGCTGTATGCGCCGCCAAAAGTAACCAGTATTTCTTTGTTTTGGGCCTTGGCTGCTAGGAGGTGGTATTTGAGTTTGCGCCATTTGTTGCCAGAGATATATGGGTGCGAAAGGTCTTCTCGTTTAAGGAAAAGTTTGACCTTTTTTTGTTGGAATTGGGGCTGGTGAATTTCTTCTATGGGTGCGTATGGATTGTCAATGTGGTGCATTGAATTTTTTGAATAAATATTGTAGAAAAAATATCATACAGATCCAAAGAAATGGGGCAACAGCAATTCTATAACGAGATAAGCCAAGCACGCCGGTTGAACCAATGATGTAGCCAACAAAAAGGAAGAGGCAAATGGCCAAAATGAGTGGCCGATTTTTGCTAAACAGGGTGAATAAAAATGCACAAGAAAATGCGAGGTTAGCTGCAAGACAAATGGCTAAAATTAAGAGCATGGTAAGGGGTGCATGTTGCATAAAAGATAGGAGCCCGTTTACCAAACCTTGCGTGTGAATGACATGGTATAAACCAAGGTAATTTCCTTCGTTTATGTTTAGAAAATGCACCCATTCAAACCGGCCTGGATCTATCATAAAAGCCAACCAACCTTTTACGTTAAACCAAGCAAAGAAGTAGGGATGTTGTGCAATGATTTCTTTGCCGGCTTGGTTCATTAATTGGTAGCGTTCTTGGTAACTTGCAGCGGCATTTGCCTTTGCCATAATAAGGTCTTGTATGGAGTCTGCATAGGCTTCTCCATGCAATTGGCCATTGGTGTATTTGGCCATGTATTTGAGCACAAAAATGGGCGTAACAGAAGAGTAATGGTAGAAGCCTGTTATCTTTTGGTTATAGCTTGAATAGCCATGGTAAATTAGCGGGAGCAGCAAAAATGGCAACAAAAATTTAAGGGCTTTTTGCCGCATAAAAACAAAGCATAAAATTATGGCTATGCTTATGCCAAGTAAAAATGCCACAGGCTTGGTAAGCATGGCAAGGGCAAAAAATGCCACCGCAAAAATGCTCTTTCGCAGCGTTGGTTCGGCCCAAAGTTTATAGGTAAAATAGAAGCTCCAAAACAACAAACTTTGGAAGAGAATATCGCTCATTACAAAGTTACAATGAATAATTTGCGAAGGGTATAAAAACAGGGTAATGGCAAGTGTAAGGTGCGTTATCCCTTGGTTTAACGCAAGCTCTTTAGACAGTTTAAGTACGCCCCAAAAGGTGCTGAGGCTAATGAGCATTTGCAAAAAGAGCAAGGCATAATCTGAGTTGTAAATTGATTTTACCCAGTAAATGAGGCTTCCATATATGGGTGGACGAAAGCTATAATAATCGGGTTTAATGGGCTCATCCCAAGGAGCAGCATATAGGCTTCCATGCAATTTTATGTTCTCGGCTTGCGAGAGGTAATCGATGGAATCTACCAAATAAATACTGCCCGTATGCCAAGCTTGTATAAAGCCCAGAAGGTGCAATGCCACTGCCAGCATCCAAAATTGAGTCGCAGAAATTTTAAGCAAATTCACTGAAGCAAGATAAGGTTTAGGTGTTGTTTTTCTAAGTTTACTTTCTTGTTCAAAAATATTGTAAATAATTGCGAAATAGACTGTTAATTTTCAAGATTAAATGTAAAAAACAACCTTAATCAAGGTGTTTTTATCACTTTTCTTCTAAACTGTAAATTTGAACTTTCATCAATTATTTCAAAAGTAAACATGCCTGACTTAAGTTTTTTTAGGTTGTAATTATGGTATACCTTTAGCTTTAAGTTTCTCTATTAAAACACCATTTAAATGGGTAGTTGAAACAGAATAATTGTGGCCTTCATCTAGGTGTAGGGTTACGGTGTCTTTGAAAGGATTTGGGTAACAACCGGCGCAAGAAGAAAGTGAATGCGATATTGGCAAAGATGAAATTGCCACAGCACCCTGTTTTGTTGACGGTTACGGCATCGTTAAGACTCATGGAACAAATGGGAAAAG
>Ga0163151_10000442_pt1 | contig 73049 bp, 61 predicted proteins | sample OliLakLV19MP5IB2_FD_145596 | JGI IMG/M metagenome (GOLD analysis project Ga0163151, IMG submission 145596) | Freshwater microbial mat bacterial communities from Lake Vanda, McMurdo Dry Valleys, Antarctica - Oligotrophic Lake LV.19.MP5.IB-2 | ecosystem: Environmental > Aquatic > Freshwater >... | reverse complement strand
ACCGGGCAGTGACGAGCAGAATATGTTGAAAACCATGACCAGTTATTTTCACCCCGCCACCAGCCCATCAGCGCGCCGCGCGTTGCTGAAGCCCTGGCTCGAGGAAGCGCGCGCGCTGCTCAAGCTCGCTTTGCCTTTGATCGCGATGCAGCTCGCCCAGATCGGCTCGCTTACTGCCGACATCATAATGGTTGGCGCACTGGGCAAAGAGGCGATCGCGGCCACCGGTATCGGCGCCGTGTTGTTCTACCTCACGTGGCTCATTGGCTATGGTCCTGTGGCTGCAGTCTCACCCATGGTGGCCCAGATTCTGGGCGCTCACCCAAACGACCGCGCTCGTGTGCGTGCTGCGGTGCGGATGGGGCTATGGGCGGTAGCTCTACTGTCCTTGCCCCTGATGGCGTTTCTCATTTGGGCCAAACCCATTCTGATTTTCCTGGGACAAGATCCGAAAATCGCAGCGGTGGCCGAACCGTGGGTGCACGCCGTGGCCCTGGGATTGCCGTTCTCGCTCGGCTTTGGTGTGCTACGAGGTTTTGCCACGGCAATCGGCCGTCAGCATGCGGTGCTCGCGATCGCGCTGTTCGTAGTGGTCTTCAACATCTTTGCAAACTACGTGCTGATCTACGGAAATTTCGGTGCGCCGGCTTTGGGTGTCCAAGGCTCCGGGATTGCCAGCGCTTTGGCCTACGCCCTGTCGTTCTTTGCCATGCTTGGTGTCGTCTTGTTGTCGCCCGCATTCAGAAAATATCACCTCTTGCATCGCTTCACGCGCCCGGATTGGGCAAAGCTCAAAGAGGTGTTCCGCCTGGGCGGCCCCATCGGCATGGGCATGGTCTTCGAGGCAATGCTGTTCAACTCCGCCACCTTGATCATGGGAACATTCGGCGCCGCATCAGTTGCAGCCCATCAAATCGCGCTCAACATCGCATCGGTAACGTTTATGGTGCCACTCGGTCTCAGCCTGGCGGCAACCGTGCGCGTTGGCCTCTTTGCCGGCGCAAAAAACGCCGAGGGCGTGCGCCGTGCAGGTCACACCGCGATCATCATCGGCGGCGGCTTCATGCTGCTGTTCGCAATCATGATCGCTCTGTTTCCCAAGGCACTGGTTGGAATCTATATCTCGACCTCTGACACCTCGAACGTCGAAGTTGTCCAACTGGCCGTGGTCTTCTTGTATGTGGCAGCGCTGTTCCAGATCTTCGACGCACTGCAGGTAACGGCACAAATGAGCTTGCGAGGATTGAAAGATGCGCAAGTGCCAATGTGGATCGCAGGCCTGAGCTATTGGCTGATCGGGTTCACACTGTCCTTCAGTTTGGCCTACTGGGTAGACATGCAGGGTCTGGGTGTGTGGATTGGACTGGCCGCAGGCCTCGCTGCAGCCGCCACGGGCATGGTCTGGCGCTTTGAAATTCTATCACGGCGTGAATTGTAAACTGCAAAGTGTGGCCTTTAGGGCTCATCGCGATCTTAGCCTTAATAGCATTCATAGCGTGTTTAGCATTCGCGACTATGGGATGCTTTGCCCGTTAGCGCATGTGCGTTCCACCGCCAGATCGAATGTAATTCCTCGATGCCGCCCATTGTCCAAAAAGCCATAACGAGCCCAGTCTTTGCGTGCGCGTGGGCGGCGGTACTATTTGTGCTAGTGATATTTCTGGCCTTGCCGCAGTTGCACGGACTCTTTGCCATTGTGCCCAACGAAGCCAGCTTGCAGAAAACCGAAGGCACGATCTCGGACTTTCACCAATTCACAAACGCCGAAGGGCTTCGCTTCCGGTTGTCCGGAAGCGATAACTACTTCGTGCTTTCAAATTATTCGGGCGCCGAACCGTCGGTTCGCCGCGCACCGCCAAGCGTACGATTCACAGTATTCTACGACCCAAGCCGCCAAAGCGGTCCAATGTGGTCGTCCCGGCGCTCGCATGTTGCGTACGTCGTCTTTGTGAATGGTGCTCCCATTCGGACCTATTCGCAGGTAGCCGACGCCGCGAGAGCAGATGTCGCATGGACGCCGTGGGTGGCGCTGGCATTGGGATTAGTGGGCCTTTCACTCCTCACGTGGGTGGCGTGGCAACAGTTTTCGGCATGGCGGTCGGCCATGATGCCCCAAAAAGCGGGCTAAACCGCCGCGCCCCTCTTGTAACGCAGGCGAACTTCAGGCTATTTCCCGCGCCTCAAGCGGAACAGCCGGGCAGGGCATGCCCAGGCCGTTCGAACACGCGTTCCATCATAAGGAGACCGAAATGCCCAAGTTGAAGACCAAATCAGGCGCTAAGAAGCGCTTTCGAATGACGGCCACCGGCAAGGTCAAACATGGCGGCGTGATGAAGCGCCACCGTCTCATCCGGCGCTCATCCAAGCGCAAGCTGCACGCCCGCGGAACATTCATTCTCTCAGCGAGTGATACCCCGCGCGTAAAGCTTTGGATGCCCTATAACCGGTAAGGACGAACACACATGACACGCGCCTCACGCAGCGTCCCGAGCAAAGCTCGACGCAAGAAAGTTCTCAAGGCTGCAGCAGGCTTTCGCGGCCGCCGTAAAAACAACATCACCACGGCCAATGCCGCCGTCGACAAATCAGGCCAGCATTCCTACATCGGCCGCAAGCTGAGGAAGCGCAATTTCCGCGCCTTGTGGATTCAACGCATCAACGCCGCCGTGCGCGAGCACGGTCTGACCTATGGCCGATTTATCAACGGTCTCGGGATTGCGGGCATTGCGGTTGACCGCAAGATTCTCGCTGACCTCGCCGTGCGCGAGCCCGAGGCCTTCAAGGCCCTGGTCACCCAGGCGGCAAAGGCGGCGACAGCGTAAGCGGTTCTAGCTTCTCCTGAACGCTTTCAATCGCGTGAAGCCCCTCTGACCCCAAGAGGCCAGGGCGTGAGAACATGCGCCTCACAGGCGCGAAGCGATAGGTTGGAGAAATTGAAATGCAGGATTTGAAATCACTCGAGAGCGGCGCGCTGGCACGCATTGCCGCCAGCGCCGGCGAAACGGCGCTTGAGGCAGCACGGGTGGATTTGCTCGGCAAGAAAGGTTCGATCAGCGAGGCCTTGAAGACCTTAGGCTCAATGTCACCGGAAGAACGCAAGGCCAATGGCCCAGTGATCAACGGCATGCGCGACCGCGTAACGGCGGCCATCACTGAGCGCAAGTCGGCGCTTGCTGATGTGGCGCTGGAAGCAAAGCTCAGCACCGAGCGCATCGATGTATCACTGCCCCTGCGGCCTGAGATGGTGGGCCGAATTCACCCCGTCACCCAAATATTGGATGAAGCCATCGCCGTCTTTGCCGACATGGGGTTTGCCGTTGCCGAAGGACCCGACATCGAGCTCGACGACTATAATTTCACCAAGCTCAACATCCCTCCCGAGCATCCTGCCCGGCAGATGCATGACACGTTCTATCTGAAGCCAAAGCCCGATGGCGTACGCCATCTGTTACGCACTCACACTTCGCCAGTGCAAGTTCGCACTATGATGGCGCAGAAACCACCAATCCGCATTGTGGTGCCCGGCCGGGTGTATCGCCTGGACTCCGACCAAACCCATACACCGATGTTCCATCAGATCGAAGGGCTGGTTATCGACGAAACATCGCACATGGGTCACCTGAAATGGATTTTGGAAGAATTCTGCCGCGCGCTCTTTGAAGTGCCGAAAGTCGAAATGCGGCTTCGGCCCTCTCACTTCCCCTTCACAGAGCCCTCGGCCGAAGTCGACATCCGCTGTGATCGTTCCGGCAGTGAAATCAAGCTGGGTCAAGGCAATGATTGGCTCGAAATTCTGGGCTGCGGCATGGTCCATCCAAAGGTGATCGAAATGTGCGGCCACGATCCTGAGAAGTATCAGGGTTTCGCTTGGGGCATGGGCCTCGACCGCCTGGCGATGCTGAAATACGGCGCCCCCGACCTTCGCGCCTTCTTCGACTCCGACCTGCGTTGGCTCAAGCACTATGGCTTCTCGCCGCTCGACGTGCCCTCTCTCGCGGGAGGGCTCAGCCGGTGAAATTCACGCTCTCCTGGCTCGCAGATCACCTCGACACGACCGCTTCCGTCGACAAGATCGCCGAGACTCTCACCCACATTGGCCTCGAAGTCGAAGCCATCGAAGACAAGGCGAAGGCGCTGGCGCCCTTCACAGTCGCTTACGTCGTCTCGGCGGAAAAACATCCCAACGCCGACAAACTGCGCGTCTGCATCATCGACACCGGCAAGGAAAAGCTGCAAGTCGTGTGCGGCGCCCCGAACGCGCGCACCGGCATGAAGGGAGTGTTCGCCCATGCTGGCACCACAATTCCAGGTACCGGCGTTGTACTGAAGAAGTCAGCCATTCGCGGCGTCGAGTCGAACGGCATGCTGTGTTCTGAACGCGAAATGGGATTGAGCGAAGAACACGACGGCATCATTGAACTCGCCTTGGATGCGCCTGTGGGCCAACCCTTTGCCGAGTTCATGGGCCTGACCGATCCTGTCATCGAAATAAAGCTCACCCCCAATCGCCCCGATTGCACCGGCGTGCGTGGCGTCGCCCGCGATCTTGCGGCGGCAGGCCTTGGCCGCCTGAAGCTGGAAACCGCGACAAAAATAACCGCCCGCTTCAACAATCCAGTCAGCATTGGGCTGCATTTCGACGACACCTCAAAGTCTGCATGCCCGGTCTTTGCAGGGCGCGTCATCCGCGGCGTCAAGAACGGCCCATCGCCCGCATGGCTGCAGCAAAGACTGAAAGCTGTGGGCCTGCGTCCGATCTCGGCTCTCGTAGATATTACAAATCTCATTTCCCTTGATCGCGCCCGTCCGTTGCATGTCTACGACGTGGCCAAACTCAAGGGCGAGATCCATGCGCGCCTGGCAAAGTCCGGCGAGACGCTCGCGGCACTGGATGGGAAAACCTATACGCTCGACAGCGAAATGTGTGTCATCGCCGACGACAATGGCGTGCTGGGGTTGGGCGGCGTTATGGGTGGCGCAACCACCGGCGTCAGTGAAAGCACGACAGACGTCCTCATCGAAAGCGCCTGGTTCGATCCAGTTCGCACGGCGCGCACCGGGCGCGAACTTGGCATCAACTCCGACGCCCGCTACCGTTTTGAACGCGGCGTCGATCCCGAATACGTCACGCCCGGCCTCGACCTCGCGGCAAAGCTGATCGTGGAACTCTGCGGCGGCGAACCTAGCGACGTTACTGTCGCCGGCCGCAGCCCCGACACCAAGCGCGAAATTACCTTTGATCCCGCACTCGTCGAGAGACTTTGCGGCATAAAAATTCATCAGACCGAAGCGATGGGCATTCTTGATCGCCTGGGTTTCAGGGCCATAGTCGGCACCCGCGTCAGCGTTCCATCCTGGCGCCCGGATATCCACGGCCCCGCCGACCTCGTCGAGGAAGTGGTACGCATTGTAGGCCTCGACAAAATTCCGTCGACCCCGCTGCCGCGCAGCACCCCGGTTTCCCTTCCTGTTTTGACGCTGATGCAAAAACGCGTGCGCCAGGCCAAGCGGACTCTCGCCGCACGCGGCCTGTCCGAAGCCATGACCTGGTCATTCATTTCGCAGTCACAGGCGGCACTTTTCGGCGGTGTGCCGGATGCCTTGATCCTCGCAAACCCGATCTCCGCAGGCCTCGATGCCATGCGCCCCAGTGTATTGCCGGGCTTGCTGGCGGCAGTCCAGCGCAACGCTGCGCGCGGGGTCAAGGACTTGGGCCTCTTCGAAGTGGGCCCTCAATTCTACGGACCTGAACCCGGCGAGCAACTGACCGCGGCCACCGGGATTCGCATTGGCGCCGGTCCGCGCGGCTGGTCCAAACAATCCTGGAACGCCGATGCCTTTCAAAGCAAAGCCGATGTTCTGGCGATCCTGGAGGCCTGCGGTGTGGCGGGCGAAGCGGCGCAAATCACCACCGATGCGCCGGCCTGGTATCACCCTGGCCGTTCCGGTGCCTTGCGCCTGGGGCCAAAAAATGTGCTCGCCTATTTCGGCGAGATTCACCCCAAAGTCCTGCAGGCGTTTGATCTCACCGGTCCCGTGGCGGCTTTCGAAGTGATGCTCGAAACCCTGCCCGCGCAAAAAGCCAAGCCCACCAAAACCAAACCGAAACTCGAACTGCCGGAGTTCCAGGCCGTCGAGCGCGACTTTGCGTTTCTGGTCGAGGCCAAAGTCGCGGCATCCGAAATCGTGAAGGCCGCGGTCTCGGTCGACCGCGTGCTCGTCGAAAGCGTCAACGTCTTCGACGTCTACGAAGGGCAGGGCATCGAACCCGACAAGAAGTCCATCGCCATCAGCGTCCGCCTTCAACCGCGTGACCGTACGCTGACCGAAGCCGACATCGAAACGGTCTCGAGCAAAATCGTTGGCGCGGTCGCGAAAGCCACCGGCGGCAAGTTGAGGTAGGGCGATGAGCGCGCCGGCCTACGAGTGCACCTTCCGTCACGTGGCCTTCGTGCTCACGTCGATCTGCGTGCTCATGGTGGTGATGTTCGCCGGCATCGCCGCCGCCGTCACCTTCATCGCGGACGGCAAGACGATCCTGTCGGTCATCCTTTACCTGGTGGGCGCCATCGTCGTGCTCGTCATTCTCGCCGCCGTCCCGGCCTACGCGACGCACCGCTGGACGATCGAACCGACCGGCATCCGCATCGAGGAAGAGCCCAAAATCCCGTTCATGGGCATCTCGCGCAAGCGTACGATCGCCTTCGCCGACATCGCCGCGCTTCGTCACCTCGAAAGCGGCCTCGACATCGTCATCGAAATCGCCACGCGCGACGGCAACGCCTACCGCGTGATGGCGAACGGCGCGGGCGTGCCGGACCTGCAAGCCTTCGCCGCGCAAATCGCAAGCGCCTCGGCGACAGCCGGCCACAAGCCGCTGGCCATGAGCGATGGCATGAGCTTCTGGAACAGACCTTTAGGGCTCATCGTCCTCGTCGTGATGATGTTCTTCACGCTCGCCTTCGCGGGAGCCACCGCGTGGGCGCTCTTCGGCGGCGGCCTCGGCACGTCGCGCAACGGCTACTACGCGGTTTTCGTCCTCGCGCTGCCGTTCGGCGTCGTTTATCTGCTCTACAAATCTCTCACCCGCCGCCGGCGCGTGTTGAGGCTGCTTGCGGGCGCGAAACTCAGGGCTTAAGAAGGCACAAGCTCGATCGACTTGATGATGCAGCGTTCCTGGAACCCGCCGCGTCCGCTCATGTGCGGCGTGCTGCCGAAGACCAACACGTCGCCCACCCGCAGGCACATGCCGAAACTCTCGACGCGCACCGTGAAGCCCCAGTTCGCTTCGCGGCACGGGCTGTGGAACGCGACCTTGTAGCGTTTCCCGCCGCCCCTAAGCGTGATCGTGGTGGGATCGACATAGGTCCAGCCTTTGATCATGCGGGCGACGACACAGCTTTCGGGGTTGGCGCTATGCGTGGGCTTTTGCGGTTCCCCTGCGCCCGCCACACCGCCCCACGCCACCGCCACAACCAAAGCCGCCATCAAATTGCGCATCGAAGCCTCCTTTGCGAGGACTTGAGCATATACCGTGTCTCATTTAACCCAAAAAACCGCACAAATCAGCCCGGACTTTCAGGACAAACAGGACACAAGACACTGTCTCAAAACGCCTGTCCCAAACGTCCTGTCCCAAGTGTCCTGTTCAGGCCGAGGCCAAAATCCGCCCCACCCACCCGCAATTATTTTTTCCGCGCGAGCTCACGAGAAGGCGCCGCCCCACCTTCAAATTAAGTTCACAATGTCAAACCGTGCCACCAATATATCGTGAAAGTAGGCATGTAAGAATACATTGGGAACATAAGTCTCTGCAAGTCAACCCCCGGAGCAGAAAAAAGTTAAGCCACCTTCCCTGGGACCGCCGGCTTCCAGCCGGCCCTTTTTGTGTCGTTTAGCTGCCGCTGAACACTGATGTCGAAGCGGTCAACCGTGACAAAGAAACCGTTCGGTTCGATCGGTTGCATCTCAACCTGTATCCGCTTATTCCGCATCCGCTCTGGCGTCCTGCGCTTGGCAGCCGCGATGATCTGACGATTGAACTGTACGACCTGGCAGAGTCGCTCGGAAGTAACTACGACGGCTGGGAATCGCCGGTGACACGCGCATCACCCGCGATTCAGTAAATGTTCTAAAGCGCCCAGCCAACCCACCACTCTCGCCATATTCTGCGGCCGCGCAGTCAACCGATCAGGGAGATGCAGGCGGGCATAGTGGGCCAGCTTCCTCACCCATTGAGTAGTACCAACTATCATTAGTGAGTGACACGGCAACCTATAGGATTTATAGCCCTTCGCCCGCGCGCGGGAGAAGGTGGCGCGGGCCGCAACTTCGCGGCCCGTGACGGATGAGGGACTGCGTCCAGCACTGCGTCCCCTCATCAGTCCCGCCGAAGTGGCGGGCCAGCTTCTCCCAAAGGGAGAAGCGCTATAGTTTTTTTGATTCCTCGAAGTAGTCCACGCACTAGCCAAGTCCGCCCCGCCCATGCTATTCGCCCATGCATGAACTTCCTCGCCATCGCCATCGGTGCTTTCTACATTTTCGCAGGCGTCGTCGCCTTGCGCGCGCTGCGCTTTGACGGCTTGATGGACACCGTGCTCGAGGCGCTCGAGGGCAAGCCCCAGTCTGTGGCCGGGCGCTTGAAAGGCGCTATCCTCACCGCAGGCGCCGCGTTCACGCTGGCCAGCGGGGTCGCGCTCGCGACTTTGAGCCCCCTCGCGCCAACCCTGTTCATCGTCAACGCCATCGTCCAGGGCGGCTACCTCGCCTGGGCCGCCCGCGCCCTGCCGCCCGAAGACGCTGACGAAACCAAAGGGCGCCGCCAAACCCAAAACGCCTTCGTGATCTACCTCGTAGCCACCGCATTCGTCGTCTGGCTGCACGCCAACGGCATCTTGCGGCCCTGGCCGGCCGGCACCTACACACTGTCCCTGGAAGGCCTGCTTGTGGGCGCGATCACGCTCGCGGGCTGGGCTCTGATGTTCGTTCCGCGCTGGTCGAGCGCGCGCGACCGGTCCATCCCCGAGGCGTTCGCCTCACCCCCGCCGCCCGCACCCGTCAACCTGCGCCTCCAGCCCGGCTGGCAGCACTGGCCCCTGTGGGACGCAGACAGCGGCGAAAACGTCAGCCACAATCACCTCGACCTGCCAATTGAACTGGCCGGGCGCATCGAAACCTGGGACGACAGCTGGCAGGAAACCTACAACGGCGACGACCCGCCAGCGAGCGGCTTCCAAACCCAGGCCCTGCGCCTCGCCTACGAGGCCCAAGGCAAACGCATCGCCGCCGAACTGCAACGCCACTGGAAAGGCCGCGTGGAAACACCGGACGAGTTTCGTTAGGCCAAAACAAAAAGCGCCCTGAGCGCTACACGTCCCCCGTTAGGCGAACACGCACAACCGCCGCTTGAATGCGTTGTTGCAATGTCACATCGCGAGTCAAAGCGGCCTGCTTCGCATCACTTCCAGCCCAAAATGCTTGCCCACCCTGCAAACCCTGCTAGCGTTTGCTCATTGAAATAAGGCGCTAAGGCCAAAAGGCCGGTCGTGGGGATCCGTGCGCCGCTGGGGGAAAAATGGGAAACGTCTCGCGTAAATCAGTGCTGCTGTCTGCAACCGCTTTGTTTATCGTCACATCAGTATCAGCCTTCGCCGCTGACGCGCCCACGACGGAAACCAAAGTCGAAAAAGTCACCGTCACTGCGACGCGGCGCAAGACCGAGCTGCAAAAGACACCGGTCGCCGTCACGGCAGTGGGCGAGCAAACCATCAAAGATGCGAGAGTCGAAAACATCGAAGACTTGATGGCGGTGGTCCCTTCGCTGCAAGTCACCAACGGTGGCAACCCGGCCGCATTCACGATGCGTATTCGTGGCGTCGGCACGCAGGGAAACAACGCCGGCCTCGAAGCCGCGGTCGGTACCTTTATCGACGGCGTCTATCGCAGCCGCGCCAGCGTTGCCTTCGGCGATCTGGGCGAGCTTGAGCGCATCGAAGTCTTGCGCGGTCCGCAAGGCACCCTGTTCGGCCGTAATACTTCGGCCGGCATCCTCAGCGTTATCACCAAGAAGCCAACCTTCGACGGCACCGAGATCGACGCCGAGTCAACCTTTGGTTCCTTCGACCAATATTCGGGCCGCGCCAGCATCAATTTCGTTCCTGTTGCAGACAAGATTGCCATCCGCCTATTCGGAACCCGCAACGAGCAAGAAGGCTTCATCGACGTCAACCCGGGCAGGCCGGACGCCTATGACGGCAACGCCAAGAGCTATTTCACCGTCCGCGGCCAGGCCTTCTTTCAGCTCAGCGAAATGACGGACCTTCGCCTCATCGCCGACTACGCCGATCGCGCCGATCAATGCTGCTCGGCGGCGACGTTGTTCCCCGGCGGCAACGGGCGGGCAGCCACGATACCGTTCCCCAGCACCTCGGGACCATCGATCATCAACTTCATAGAAGGACCGCTTCTCGGCAAGGGGACCTCAAACCAGGTTGATGAGCAGGTGGCCTTTGGCAATCGCTCGACCAACAACGACATCGTCGACAAAGGCGTATCGGCCGAATTCAATGTGAACTTCGGTTGGGCGAACCTGACATCGATCACCGCAGCGCGCGACTGGGAAACCACCTACGCACAAGACTCGGACTTCTCAGGCGCCGACATTCTCTATTTTGCCGACGACGGCACCAATCTGACCAGGTTCGAAACCTTCACCCACGAAATGCGCCTCACGGGCGACACCGGACAGCTCGACTGGCTGCTCGGTGTTTTCGTCTCAAACGAAGACATTACGCGCCGTTCGACCTTGTTGTCCGGCTTCGAACAAGAAACCTATATGAGTTTGCACCGCATCGGTGACTCACCGCTTTCGATGCGCGGAAGCCTGACGGCATTGTTTGGTCACGGTGCTGGAACGCCGGTCTATACCGGTGGCCTGGGCCAGGACGATTTGTATAAGCAAAATTCGTCGAGCTTTGCAGTGTTCACCCACAACGTCGTCCATTTCTCCGACGACGTTAATCTTTCGCTGGGCCTGCGCTACACGGAGGAAACAAAGACCTTCGACGCTACGTATGACACAAACGGTCAAGGTGGCTGTACCTCTGTAGAAGCAGCGTTGGGCCTAAACCCTGGCGCGCAAGCGGCGTTCTTGGGCTTCTCGGCCGGCGCTCAGGGCCTTGTCGCTCTGACTTGCTTGCCCGGTTCGCGTCATGCACTTGACGTACTGACCACATCGTTTGGCGGTCATCACCAGGAGAAAACCGAGAGAGAGTTTTCAGGTGTAATGACATTGGCCTGGGAAGTCGAAGAAGACGTCAACACCTACGCAACGTACTCGCGCGGTCACAAGGCCGGGGGCTTCAATCTGGACCGGTCCTACTCGGACAGCCTGGGATCGATTGTATCTGGTTCCACCTGCGCCGATCCGGATGGCTTCGCGCCGTTTGGTCCATTTGGTTGTGCGCAGACAGTACGTGCGCCCGACACCAGCTTCGCTCCCGAATTCGTCGATGCCTACGAACTCGGTTTGAAGATGACATTCGACGATGGAAAACTGCTCGTCAACACAGCGGCCTTCTATCAAGATTTCCAGAACTTTCAGCTGAACACCTTCACTGGCGTCTCGTTTATTGTCACCTCGGTGCCCGAAGTCATCAGCCAGGGTCTGGAAATTGAATCGTCGTGGAGGACGCCGATAGATGGCCTCAGCACAAACCTAGCCGTGCAGTATACCGACGCCCACTATGGCGATATCGGTTCGCTGACAACGCCGGGCTCGTTCATCGCGCTGAACCCGGGCCTCTTCGCGCTCAAAGATGCGACCATCACGCACTCGCCGGAATGGACGGTGACCGGTGGCTTGAACTACAAATTCCCGCTCTTCAACAACATGACCGGGCTCTTCCACACCGACGCCCGTTGGCAGGGCGAAATGAACACCGGTTCGAATCTCGATCCGCGCAAGATCCAGAAAGCCTTCGCGGTGGTCGGCGCCAAGTTCGGCATTTACACCGACAACCAGCAATTCGGTCTTGAGTTCTTCGCCCGCAACCTGTTGGACGAAAAATACATCAACACGGCCTTCGATGCGCCTCTCCAAGGCTCTTCGATGTCCCCGACTTCCGGAGGCACCAGCACAATCGATGCCTTCTTGGGTGAGCCGCGGATGATGGGTATTACCTTGAGCGGCCGTTACTAAGCGGAACTCAATACTGGTCGCATAAAACGCGGCGGTCAGGCTCCAAAGCCTGGCCGCCGCTTCCGTTTCACTTCCTGCGCGCCTCCACTTCAAATTCATCGATCACGTCCGCAGACGCCCGGCCCAGATCGACAATCACCAGCGACCCGGCAATACAGGCTCATGCCCGTTCCGGGCGGGACTATAATGCGGGGACAGCGCCATCAACGGCCGCTTAGCGATGCGCTACGCACCGGACTAAATTGCGGCCGCGTTGCCGAAAGGCCGCGCCGCGGACGGCAACAGTGGTACACGGCGGTGAAATGACTCTGGCGCCGATTCTCCCGTGTTAGGTGTGAACGCATGGACTTCGATTCGTCGCGGTCCAAGCAAGAATTCACCACTTACCGGCCTTGATGCGCAAACGCTCCTGCCTTTCGATCATACTCGTGTTGGCGCTCGCATTGCTGGCGCCGATGCGCGCCGTGTTGGCCCAGCCCGACACGGCCTCGCTCGTCAAAATCACTTTGATCGCCGAAGGCGCCAACCAAAGCATTTTCGAGATCGCTTTTGCAGCCAGGATCGCGAGCTATTCCACCGTCTCGACCGACCCCACACACCCCGGCCTCAGTCTCGCCTCGACAAGCCGCACACAAGGCGCGGTTTCTCCGCCCGGCATGAAAGGGCTCGTGCGCGCAATCGATTTTGACCAGACCGGCGCAGCCCTCATCTTGCGCTTTGCAACCACAAGGCCCGCGCAAATCACAGTCTCGCCCGGCGGCGACGGCAAACTGCTGGTGACGGTGAAACAGTCCACCGGCAACGCCGCTGTCATAACCGGCCCGGCCGGTTCGCGCACGGACGACCCGGGCTCTTCTTATGCTCCCGGCGCGCCGCTCCCCAGGGCCGTAGATCCGCTTCCCGGCGAAGACGGCTATGAATTGGTGATGCTGAAATATGCCGACGTCAGCGAAATTGTCGGCCTCCTGACCGAAGGCATCACCGTCAAATCCAACAACACCTTCATCCGCCGCGAACCAGGCTTCGGTTCGCCCGGCACCAGCGGCACAACGTACACAGCGCAGACCCAGGCCGCCCAAGACGACAAGCCACTCGGGCAATCGGTAGACAGCAACCTGGCGATCGACCGGCGCCTCAATGCCATGTGGCTCAAAGGCTCACCCGAACGCATGGCCCGGCTCAAGGCGCAAATCGCCCTGATCGACGTGCCCGTCGACAGCGTTATTCTGGAGACACAATTCGTCGAACTCACTGAAACCGGCGCGCGCAATATCGGCATCGACTTCACCAACGCCAGCGGCCAGTTGGCGGTGGGAACCGTGCAGGCCGGCCAATTCATTCCCTTCGGCTTTGGCGCCAACCGCCTGGACAGCGCCTCGCTGCAAGCGGCCTTGTATGCGCAGGTTCAGTCCGGTGAAGGCCGTATCCTCTCCAAGCCGCGCATTGCAGCCCAAAGCGGCTCGACGGCCAAGATCATCACCGGCGACGCGCTGCCCATCCTCACCGCCATCACCCTGTCCGGCGTCAATGGTGTGTCGCAACAAGTCCAATACGTGAATGTCGGGGTGACGCTGCAGATCGCCCCGCGCGTCAGCACCGATGGGTTCGTCACTTCGAACATCTATGGCGTCGTTTCCAGCGTCACCGGTTTTTCGCAAGGCTACCCCACCATCAGCCAGCGCGAAGCGGAAACGTCGGCCTCGGTGCGCGACGGCGAAACATTCGTCATCGGCGGGCTGACGCAGGAAAACGTCATCAGTCAGGAATTCAAGGTGCCGATCCTGGGCGATATTCCGCTCCTCGGCGAATTGTTTCGCTTGGAAAAATCCACAAAAACCAAAACCGAACTTTATATCGTCATCACCCCGCACATCGTGCGTCATCGCCGGTTTGAAGCGCAAGAATTCTCGCCCCCGCCCGCCGTTCCCCTCGCAGCTCCCGAAGCAAGAGCGCCACCGGTGAGCCCGCCTGCCGATAGTCCACCTGACTATCCTGACGATGATGCCCGGTAATCTCTGGCATTGTGGATAGCGTTGCCGGCTGATCAGCCAATTTGCCGACGCAGCTGCAGCATTGGCCGAAATGCCCGGGAAATTTGCACGTCAGTCAACCACGGTCACACTCTTGGGGCGGCCGGTTTGATTGACCTTTGCGAATAGGCTGATACCTTGGCGCCAGCAAAGACGCCGAATGGGGGGCGCTCCAAAGCATCTCGCTTGTCAGTGTCCTTGAAGTGTCTGCAAGCCCATCGGGGTTCATTGTCAATCGTCCAACGGAAGGATCAATCAACGTGAAAATCTGGGATAAAATTTCGGGCAAGCGTCGCTTGCTGTTGGGGGCCGCAGTTGCCGCACCGCTTCTCGCCATGACAGTGCCGGCGCTCGCCGTTCATTCGTGGAGCAACTATCATTGGAAGCGAACCACCGCAGAGATTACGGTGGCCGTCGGCGACAACGTCAATTCCACTTGGGACCCCTATCTCGACACTGCTATCGCCGACTGGAACCAATCGGCCGTGATTGCCTCGCCCAAAGTGCCTGGATCTTCTAACAATAACTGCCGCGCCGTCGCAGGGACGATTCAGGTTTGCAATCGCACCTACGGCAATAATGGCTGGCTGGGCATTGCCAGCATCTGGCTGTCCGGCGGACACATCTCGCAGGGCACAACCAAGCTCAACGACACCTATTTCAATACCGCGCAATACAACACGCCACCTTGGCGCGCGCTGGTGACATGTCAGGAGATCGGTCACGACTATGGCCTTGGCCACCAAGACGAAGACTTCGCGACCGACACCACCAATTCCTGCATGGACTACACCAATCTACCCGCAGGCAATGAACATCCCGACGCTCATGACTATCAGCAATTGGGGACCATCTATAACCATCTGGAATCGGCATTGAGCGCACAGCAGTCTGCGTCGTCCGCCGCCGAAGTCGGCGATACGCCCGCGACGTGGGGCAGGGCCATCCATTTCACCAGAGACGGCCGCCCCGACGTTTATGAACGCATTGACGGGCCTGGGCAACGGGTCATCACCCATGTATTCTGGGCAGTTGGCGAAGGCCCACGCGGCCGCAACTAAAGTCAGCGGATCGAGTTGACCACAAGCGGAGCCCGGCCAAACCGGGCTCCGCTTTTTTTGTGCCCTGCGCTACCGCTTCCGTTTCATTTCCTGCGCGCAACGACCTCGACCTTGAGGGTCACGCTTTCGTTGTCGATATGGCAGCGCGACATCACAAAGTCGCCGCAGGTTTCGCAAATGATGTCGAGCTGTCCGCTATAGCGTCCGGGCGTCAGGCCGGAGAGGTTGATCTCCGCCGTGAAAATCTTCGTCCGGCCCCGGCCCACGCTTCGAACGCTGTTGCCATAGATAAGCCTAAGCCACGGCAAATCGCGCGCCACAAACCTGAAGCTCTGCGGTTCATCGCACGACGCATTGCGCGCCTCCACCTCAAATCCATCGATCGTGCCCGCAGGCGCCCGGCCCAGATCGACAATCACGGGCGCGCCAGCCTGCGATGCCGTTGAAAGACCGGCCATGCAAAACAATGTGCCGGCTGCAATCAGGGCCCGGTGCAAAGAGCCGGTGTTGAGCATGTGACAAGTCTCCTCCCAAAAGGGCCTCACGTCAGCAGATACGTAACCTTCCCCGCTTCCACCGAAACTGTTCCACGCTTCTGCAGCTCATCGACAATGCTGTCAACCTCCAGGTCGGTGATGGCATCGGCCCGGAAGCGCGCCTTGATGCTGCTCTTCAGGGTCTTGAGCGTGGCGGGGCGTGCGCTCACCTGCTTTTTCAGATTGTCGATAAACATGTCTTCGCGGCTGAGCACTTTGGGCACCACCTTTGCCACAACCTTGGGCGCAGGCTTTGCCGCCGTCCGTGGAACAGGGGCGCGGGTGATATCAGTGATGGCACTCCAACGCTGACAATTGATTTTTAGTTTTTTCAAATGCGCGATCAAAGGGTCAAAGCCTTTGTCGTCCGAAACAATGTGAAAAGCGCTTCCCGGGTCTTCGACCGAAAGGCGGCCAATATAATACGCAATGAAAAAGTCCAACGCATTTTTGCCACTGCCCTCGACCTGGATGTATTCGACGGCCTTTCCCAGGGCCTGCAACGCACTGGCCATGCTCAGCAAAATACGTGTCTGCTTGGCGCCGATGAAGACTTTGATCTTGAACGCCCCTTCATCCAGCGCGCCAGCCGTGCCGGACTGCACGTTCTCAAAGTCGATCAGGATATAATTGGTTTTCAAAGACTGTCCTTTCGTGAGCGGAGAGTGTGCGCGTCGGGCCCCTCTGTCTGCCCCCGCGTGCGGGGGAAGTGGCTGCGCAGCACTTGCTGCTGCAGACGATGGGGGCAGTGCCGCGTAGGGGCGCAGCCTCAAACCTTCATCCGCATCTGGCCCATATAATCGCGCTTGCCCAGCTTCACGCCCTTCATCCGCAAAATGTCATAGGTCGTGGCGGCGTGGAAATAGAAGTTGGGCAGCGAGAACGACATCAGGAAACCTTCCGCCGTGAACGGTAGCTTGAAATCGCGCAGCTGAAAGGTCACGTCGCGTCCCTCCAGCGCATTCACCTCTGCGGGCGTCAGCTTGCTCAGCGCGTCGCGCGCATCGCCCACCAGTTTCTGCAAGCCGCGATAGTCGAGGTCGGGCCCGCTCGGCGGCGAAAATACGCCTGCCTTCACGCCTTCAATGGCGCCCGCCGAATGGTGAGCCACCGATTGCACCTGAAACCGGAATGGCAGCATGTCGGAGGTCAGCCGCGTCTCGACGATCTCATTGGGATCGATAGCGTTGGCCGTGCAATGTGCAAGCCCTTTCTCCAAAACGCCGATAACGCCGCCTAAAGTCTGCAGGTAACTCGCTACGCTCAAATCATAAAGTGAAATTGCCATCGCTTTTTCATCCTGTATCTAACCACGTCTACGTTTCACCCTGTTCACCGCCTCGTCAAGAGCCTGCAGAAACCGCGACCGGTCGCCGGCCGCAAAAGGCTTCGGTCCGCCGGTGATTTCCCCCGTCGAGCGCAGATGCTCCATCAATCCCCGTTGCGCCATCGCCGCCCCGATCGAGTTCAACGTAAACGCCCGACCCGTCGTCCCAATCACTTCGGCACCGGCCTGCAAACAGCGGTGGGCGAGGGGAATATCCGCCGTAATCACAATGTCCCCGCTTTCTGCGCGCGCCACGATCCAATCATCCGCCACATCCGGCCCCGCTTCGACGACCACCATCTCGATCAGCGGATCGGCGGGCACCCTGACGCCGCCATTCGAAATCACATAAACCTTCACCCCATAGCGCCGCGCCACGCGATAGACCTCGTCCTTGACCGGGCAAGCATCGGCATCGACAAAAATTTGGTTCAATTCATCCATCCTTGCACAACCCATACAGCCCCATTACTCTCGCTCGCAACACCTATTGGGGAAGTTTGATGGTCCGTATTTTGAAGGCGTTCGCACTGCTCGTGGCGCTGCTTGCCGGCGGTGCGGCAACGATCTATTTTACCGGCAACACGCTGAATGTCTTTGTCTGGCTGACCAAACCCAGCCACGGCTGGGACCTCGCGCGCAAGGCACCTGCGCCCGATTACGCGCAAGCCGAAAGCTGGGCCGCTCGCCCCGGCAAAGACAGCTTCGCATCCTTCGCGCCCAAAGGCACCGCAATCCAGCCCGGCGCCCGCGCCGTCGATGTCTTTTTCGTTCACCCGACCGGTTTCCTGTCAGGCACGGAATGGAACTCAACTCTCAATCCCAACAGCCGCACCGAAGAAAACACCAAATGGATGATGGCCAATCAGGCCAGCGCCTTCAGCTCTTGTTGCAACATGTATGCACCCCGCTATCGCGAGGCCTCGATCTTCCGCTATCTGAATGCGCCGCCCGACATCGCCGAGAAAGCGATGAACTTCGCCTACGCCGATGTCGTGCGCGCCTTCAAATACTACCTCGATCACGAAAACCAGGGCCGCCCCTTCATCATCGCCAGCCACAGCCAGGGCACTACGCACGCCTTCCGCCTGATCAAGGAGCATGTCGATGGCACCAACACCGCCGGCCGAATGATTGCGGCCTATCTCATTGGCAGCGACGTGACCAACGCTGACGCCGCAAAGCTGAAAACCGTGCGCGTCTGTGACAGCGAGGCCGAGATCAACTGCATCATCCATTGGGCAACCTTCGGCGAAGGCGGCACGCCCTATCCCGGCATGTCCAGCGATCTTGTTTGTGTCAATCCGCTGAGCTGGAAGCGTAACGGCGAACGCGCGCCTGCGTCATTGCACAAAGGCGGCGCACCCTTCACCGGAAAATTCTCGCTCAAAATGTGGGGCGACGACAGCCCGCAAGGTATGACATTCCCGCCTCTCACTGCGCCAATCCCCAACCACACCTGGGCCGAATGCAAAGGCGCATTGCTGGTCGTCGCCGACCAAAGCGGCACACCCTTCGACCGCGCCGACATGGGCGGCAAAAACTACCACGGCCTCGACTACCCGCTTTTCCACATGGACATCCGCGAAAATGCCCGAATGCGCGTGGAAGTCTTCATGCGTTTGGCGGTCCAGACGAGCCCGGCACCACCATAACTCCCGCACAGAAAAAGTCTGTGCAGCCCCCCCTGGCCAAGGCTTGCGCCGGTGAAACACGCGGAAAGTCAAAGTAAAGCCGGGAATAAAATATTGCGTACCGCAAGTTCTGGAGCGCGGACGTGTTTGCTGCAGGGCAATTTTGACTTCCTTTTTGCGCTTTCACTTTGCTGTTTCGCGGCTTCGCGTGAGAAGCTACGAACCGCACAATCCGAATTGCGATCTTGATGGTTCATAGTGTTCCTCTCGCCCTGATCAGCGGTCACGTATGCGACTGAGGCACATAACGGTCGCGGCCCGCCCAATAAGCGCATTGCGGGCAGTCTTGACCTTGAGGATAATCCACAGCCTCTTCATGCGGGCACCCGAAAATGCCCTCCACCAGCGTGACGGAACGTACGCCGTGCTTACGCAGGAACATGGACACTTCGGTCAACACAGCTGCCGACGCTCGCAAATCCCCGTGTTCGTCGAACCATTTCTGCATTTCTGCGGGTTCGGAACCTGGAGCAAAGAAAACACAGGCGACCAACTTACTTGCCCGCTGATCATCCGGTCCGTAAAAAGCAAGCGTTCCGACCGGATAACCGCGAAACCCACCCTATGACTTCTTTGACAACCACTTGTCCGCCTGCCATCCCAGTTTCATCTAGCGCCTCGCGTGTCTCGTCGTCTGCTCCGGAGTTGTCATAAGTCGCCAAGGCCGACCACGATTGTAGATTATGAGCCGCGTGGAATACGAATAAGTCGAGCCGCAAGCGCCTACCCAACACCTACACCAGGTTCACCCAGTGCTCAACCTCGCCCCAGTCGTGTCTGGTTCCAAACACCAAATCCTCAAATCCGTCTTCGGCTTCGACGATTTCCGTCCGGGCCAGGAGCGTGTTGTCGATGCGCTGCTGGCCGGTCGCAATGTACTCACCGTCATGCCGACGGGCTCGGGCAAGTCGCTGTGTTTCCAGATCCCGGCGCTCGTGCTCGGCGGCCTGACCATCGTCGTCTCCCCGCTCATCGCGCTCATGCAGGATCAGGTGCAGGCCTTGCGCCTCGCCGGTGTCGCTGCCGATGCCATTAACTCAGGCCAGGACCGTGACGAGAATGTCGCTATCTGGCGCCGTGCCGCTTCGGGCGAAACGCGGCTGCTCTATCTGGCGCCCGAACGCCTGATGACCGAACGCATGCTGTCGGCGCTTGCTAAGCTCGACGTCAAGCTGATCGCCATCGACGAGGCCCACTGCATTTCGCAGTGGGGACCGGCCTTTCGTCCCGAATACCAGGCTCTCAGCCAGCTGGGCGAATCCTTTCCCGGCGTCCCCGTCGTGGCGCTCACCGCCACCGCCGACGAAGTCACCCGCGCCGATATCGCCCAGCAGCTCTTCAAAAATCGCGCCGACACCTTCGTGCTCGGCTTCGACCGGCCCAACATCAGTCTCTCGGTCGAACCAAAGCGCGACTGGACGAAGCAAATGCTGGACTTCGTCAAGGCCCATGCGGGCCAAAGCGGCATCGTCTATTGCCTGTCGCGCAAACGCACTGAGGAAGCATCGGAAGTGCTGCTGGCCAACAACATCAAGGCGCGCCCCTATCACGCCGGCATGTCGAAAGAAACGCGCGAGGCCAACCAGAACATCTTCATGACCGAGCAAGGCCTGGTCATGACCGCGACAATCGCCTTCGGCATGGGCATCGACAAACCCGACGTGCGCTTTGTCATGCACGCCGATTTGCCGGGCAGCATTGAAGCCTACTATCAGGAGTTCGGCCGCGCCGGCCGCGATGGTGCGCCGGCCAAAGCCCACATGCTGTTCGGTCTCGGCGACATGCGCATGCGCCGTATGTTCATTGATCAAGAGGACGCCGGCGAAGACCGCAAACGCCGCGAGCATCAGCGCCTGGGCGCACTGCTTGGCTACTGTGAAGCCGCAGGCTGCCGCCGCCAGATCCTGCTAGGCTATTTCGGCGAACGCAAGGATGCCTGCGGCAACTGCGATGCCTGCCTCTCGCCGGTAAGCCTGACCGACGGCACAGAAGATGCGAAGAAAGTGCTCACCGCCATCCGCATGACCGGCGCCCGCTTTGGCGCCGTGCATATCGTTGATGTCCTGATGGGCTCTGCCAACGAGCGCACCCTCAAATTCGGTCACGACCGCCACGCAATCTTCGGTGCCGGCAAAGGCCTCAAGCGCGAAAACTGGCAATCACTCATCCGCCAGCTTGTCGGCGCCGAATTCCTCGCCATCGATATGGCCTCCTATGGCGCCTTGACAATCGCCCCCAAAGGCCAGGCTCTCCAGCGCGACGAAGGCAGTTTCCACTACCGCGCCGCGGGCCCGCGCAAGAAAGTACCCGCTGTCACACAATCTCTGCCACTAACCGGGGACAGTGACGAGGGTCTGCTGCACGCGCTCAAACAACTGCGCCTGCGCCTCGCCAAAGAACGCAGGGTCGCGGCCTATCTCATCTTCTCCGACCGCAGCCTCATCGACATGGCCGCCCGCAAACCCAAAACCCCGGGCGAGTTCGCGCAAATCATCGGCGTCGGCGCAGCCAAACTCAAAGAATTCGCCCACATCTTCCTCAAGGCGATCAGCGACTTCAATCAGGTCCACTGACAATGAGAGTGCTTCTACCAGTGGCCCAAAGCATTGACACGTGAGTGTACCCAGCGTTCCCATCCCCTGACGGACTTCCCCCATCGTCTGCGAGCCACAAGAGCTGCGCAGCCACTTGCCCCCGCAGACGGGGGAAGACACCGGATTTTCTGTCTGCCCCCGCACTTGCGGGGGAAATGGCTGCGCAGCTCTTGTGGCTCGCAGACGATTGGGGGCTTTACCGCGCGCGGCGCACATCAGCAAACATTATGGGAAGTGAAAATCCAGTCTGGCGGTGGCGTGAGGCAAACGGCTTTTGTCACGGTGTTCGTGCAGCGAGTTCCGTTTTGAGTTCCAGCCAACTGACGACTTGCGAACTCCCTTGTTGAAGGGTGGCGAGGCGGCGATCAAGCTCGCGCCGTTGGGCGGACGACATTACTTGGAATGTGCGGCACATTCAATCGTCCCAAGGCGGGTAAGAATCATGAACGCCGGGACTTCGTCTTGAGCGCAAGCTGTGCGATTTCAGCCAAGCGCGCCTCCACAAGTTTTTTGAGCAAGCGGGCGGGCAGGGGGCGATCCAGCGGAAACTGGATCGTACCCTTCGAAGTCTTGTAGTCCTTCAGGTCATCCGCAAGCGCAGCGACCGCGCGCGCCCCTGGAAACACGCTGCAGTGATTCTTGAACGCCGCATAGAACACGAAGCCCCGTTCCAGCCTGAACGCCGGCATCTGATAGCTGATGACTTCGCTGGCCTCCGGCACCAGCTCTTTGATCTGGGCCCGAATTGTTCTGAGCGTGCTTCGCCCCGGTTCCGGCACGTCCGCCAGATATTCGTCAACCGTGGCGGCGGCCTTCGTCCGCATCACTGTGGGCAATCCTGAAGCCGCACGCGCTTGCCATCGACTTCCAGATCATTGATCACGGGCGCAACAGTTTTGAACCGGCCAGCGCGCAAGGCCTCCAGCATCGTCCAGCCCGGCTTCTGGACACAGTACGAAGAATCGATCCAACCGAACAGGGTCCAGACCTTTTCAACCGACAACCGCCAGACATTGATGCGATGACCATTGCCGGTCAAAACTTCTACGACGGTGTCGCCATCAAAGTCGGTCAAAAAGGCTTCGCAACGGTTCTCGCGCGAACGATAGCGCGCGCAATCGACCGGCGAGTAAGCTACGCCTGCCCAGTTTTGTGCCAGGAAACTATCGGGCAACGTCGCGCCCTTGGGATAAACAACAATCTGCGCCAGCAATTCCTGTGGCAGTTGTTCGGTTACACCTCGCACCTTTTTCGCGAGCGCCTCTTCGGCTTTCGCGGCGATGGCTTGCGCTCGCGGGCTACTCTTGTCAGCCACCAGCTGGTTCAACGCCTCTACCCCATAGCGCGCCGCGTCAAAGCGCAAGAAATTGTAGTCGAACTTTTCGGCGGAAACGATGCCCGCTTTCAGCCGCCGCACCTGATCGTCCACCGCAAGTCGTGCCGGATCGCCGATCGGTGTCAACAGCGCCACGACTATCCCCACCATCACAAAGCCGGCAAGAATGTTTGTGGCCTCCAACGGTCGCATCCATCGCCCCGGCCAGAGTGCTGCAATCGCGTACCCAACCGCGTAACATGCCTCAACCGCAACGAAGGCCACAGCCATCACGCGTTCGGGCGTCAAGCCGTGCTGGCCGATCCTCAGCCAAATCGAATATCCCGCGATAGCTACGATCGGCAGCAAAGCTAATCCCGCAAATCGAGCGGCGATCTTCAAAATTGCATGCGGTACCATATCGGGATCGCCATGCTGATAGGCGGCATTGATCAAAACCACGAGTGCAACGGCCGCCGCCAGCAATAGAGCAGTAGCACTGCCCGTTGCCCACAACGGTTCAAGTCCCGTAACCGGCAACGCGCCAAGAAACGCCACCGCGAACAATGTCATCACCGGCAGCAGCCACGACAGCAGCACAAGTGCCAGCGCCCGCGCTCCGTCGATCAACCCTACTCTCATGTCGCTGACATGGACCGCCAGCGCGAACACAATTGCAGAGGTCGGGTAGATGAACCAGTCGCGTTTGATGAGCTCGGACACGGCATCGATCTTGATCAGATCGAAAAGAGCAGCGCCCAAAAACAGCAACAGCCAAAACGCACCAACAAACAACAGCGACAGCGCCAACTGAACGCCGTTCCTCCACGCGATATCAAAATAGGTGCGATAATTCGCAACCAGCCTCCGGTCTTGATCGGCGGCTGCCACCAAATGATAGGCGACGAACAAAGCGCCCGCGAGAAGCAGCAAAGCAAGCCCGGTTGAGTCTCCAAACGGCACTGACTCGCGCGTCACACCGTGATAGGCCACGTACACAACACAGGCCGTGGCCAAGAAGGTCCACACGCTCAGCATCGCCATCCGCATCTGCCCAAGGCCCGTCAACACCGTCGGCGGCACAAGCGCGACAAAGGCGATCAGGCTTGCAAACAGCCATGGCTCGGTCGCGGGCCAGGCATGAGTCTCACCCGCCTTAACCAGCACCAACGCCGCGCACCCCTGCGCCAACCCAACGAGCAAGCGGCTGGCGCCCAAGCTTAAGAATGTTGAACCGTCTGCGGTGTCGGCGGCCATAAGGTGCTCCTCTGTGGTGGCGGAACAATACACGCCCAGCCGGACCCGGCGCCACGCCGCCATTGGTTACACCCCTCACAGAAAAACCAGTCCTTGCCACGGCGCCGCGCTTGCGAGAACATGGTGCCAAGCGCCGCAAAAGGATGATCGTCATGGCCACCGCAGCACACAATCTGGGTCAACAGCAGGCGCGCTCCGCCGCCTACGACATGCCGCTCGACAAGATCGACGTCGCCGACCCGGCGTTGTTCCAGAACAACACGATGTGGCCTTACTTCGAACGCCTGCGCAACGAAGACCCCGTCCACTACTGCGCCGACAGCATGTTCGGCCCCTATTGGTCGGTGACGAAGTACAAAGACATCCTCAGCGTCGATACCAACCACCAGGTCTATTCATCGGAATCCGGCCTCGGCGGCATCACCATCCGCGATGCGCGCGAAGATTTTCGCCTGCCGATGTTCATCGCCATGGACCCACCCAAGCACGACGCCCAGCGCAAAGTCGTCAGCCCCATCGTGGCCCCGGAAAATCTGGAGAAACTCGAAATCACCATTCGCGAGCGTATGCAGTCGATCCTCGATTCCCTGCCGCGCAATGAAACCTTCGATTGGGTCGATCGCGTCTCGATCGAGCTGACGACGCAGATGCTGGCGACGCTGTTCGATTTCCCGTTCGAGGACCGGCGCAAGTTGACACGCTGGTCCGATGTCGCGACCTCGGTTCCCGGCGGCGGCATTGTTGCAACAGAGGAAGACCGCGAAAAAGAACTATGGGAATGCGCCGACTATTTCGCGAGATTGTGGAACGCGCGCATCAATGCCGAACCCGGCAGCGACTTGATCTCGATGCTCGCTCACGGCGAGTCAACGCGCAACATGGACCGCAAGGAATTTCTCGGAAATCTGATCCTGCTGATTGTCGGCGGCAACGATACGACGCGCAATTCCATCACCGGCGGTGTGGTCGCGCTCAACGAGAATCCGACGGAGGTCGCGAAGCTCAAGGCAAACCCCGCCCTCATCCCGAACATGGTCTCCGAAATCATCCGTTGGCAGACGCCGCTCGCCCATATGCGCCGCACCGCGCTCGTCGACACCGAACTGGGCGGCAAGCACATCAAGAAGGGTGAAAAGGTCGTGATGTGGTACGTCTCGGGCAACCGCGACGAAGAGGCGATCCCGCGTGCAAGCGAATTCCTTATCGACCGCCCGCGCGCTCGCCAGCATCTGTCGTTCGGCTTCGGCATTCACCGCTGCGTCGGCAACCGCCTGGCCGAACTTCAGCTGAAGATCGTTTGGGAAGAACTGCTCAAGCGCGACATCATCCCTGAAGTGATGGCCCCGCCCGAGCGCGTTTATTCCAGCTTCGTCAAAGGCTACGCCACGCTGCCGGTGCGCATCGCGTCCTAAAGCAAACGCCGGTCATCCCGTGTCAGCAACGCAGCACCCTTGTGCTGCGTTGCTGACACGGGACCCACCCGGGGTTCAGCGTCTAAAAGTAATCTCAGTTCGGAACCGAACTCAACACCGAGGAGCGCAAGCGGTCATAGTCACGCTCGCCATGCCGGGCGAGTTCGACCAGATGGCGTGCCAGCTTTGCACGCGCATCTTTGGGCAACGGCGGCGCCAGATCGCCGCGGCGCTGCTCCAATTGCTGCACGACGTCGTCAAACGCTTCGCGGATCGTGCGCACGACGATCGGCTGCAGGGGATTAAAAGTGGTGATTGAAGGATTATGCATCGAAAAACTCCCGCCAAGGAGCAGGGCTGAACGCCTGCTTCATATTTCATTAGGAAAAACACCCCCCTTGCCGGGAGACCGCCATTTAAATCAAACTACGCGCTAATCGTTGAATTTGCGTTCACGAACCACGCCAAGGGGGAACCATGCCGGTCCGCACCGACATCGAAATCGCACGCGACGCCAAAGCCGCACCGGTCGCCGACATAGGCCGCAAAATCGATATTCCAGTCGAAGCACTCCTCCACTATGGCCCTACAAAGGCCAAGCTGTCATTCGAATTCATTGACAGCCTGAAACACCGGAGCAACGGCAACCTGATCCTGGTCACCGCCATCACCCCAACCCCGGCGGGCGAAGGCAAGACCACCACCACCGTCGGCCTCGTCGATGCGCTCAACCAGATCGGCAAGCGCGCCATGGGCTGTATCAGGGAACCATCGCTTGGTCCCTGCTTCGGCATGAAGGGCGGCGCGGCCGGCGGCGGCTATGCCCAAGTCGTGCCGATGGAGGATATCAATCTCCACTTCACAGGTGATTTTCACGCCATTACGGCTGCCAACAATCTGCTCGCCGCCATGATCGACAACCACATCTATTGGGGCAAGGAACCGGCCATCGATCCGCGCCGCGTCTTCTGGCACCGCGTCATGGACATCAACGACCGCGCGCTGCGCCAGATCGTAAGCTCCTTGGGCGGCGTCCCCAATGGTTACCCGCGCGAAGACGGCTTCGACATCACGGCCGCCTCCGAAGTGATGGCGATCTTCTGCCTGGCGCGCGACTTGAAGGACCTCGAGCGCCGCTTGGGCCACATCGTCGTTGGACAAACCCGCGACCGCCGCAACGTCTCTGCCAAAGACATCGGTGCGCACGGCGCGATGACGGTGCTCCTGAAAGACGCGCTAATGCCCAATCTGGTGCAGACGCTGGAGAACAATCCCGTCTTCGTGCATGGCGGCCCCTTCGGCAACATCGCCCATGGCTGCAACTCGGTGCTGGCAACCACGACGGCACTCAAGCTCAGCGACTATGTCGTCACCGAAGCAGGCTTCGGCGCCGATCTGGGGGCAGAAAAATTCTTCGACATCAAATGCCGCAAGGCAGAACTCTCGCCGTCCGCTGCCGTCGTCGTCGCCACCGTTCGCGCTTTAAAAATGCACGGCGGCGTCGCCAAAGCGGATTTGAGCAAGGAAAACGTGGCCGCCGTCGTCAAGGGCAGCGCTAACCTCGCCCGCCATATCGCCAATGTAAAAAAATTCGGCGTGCCCGTGGTGGTCGCCGTCAATCACTTTGAAGCCGACACGGCAGCCGAACTCGAAGCGGTGAGTGCTGCCGCCCGTGCCCAAGGCGTGGAGTCATTCGTCTGCACCCATTGGCGCGACGGCGGGGCAGGGGCCCAAGGCCTCGCGCAAAATGTGGTCGCTCTCTGCGAAAGCGGCACGGCGCAATTCAAACCCCTTTACCCCGACGACATGCCGCTATGGGACAAGGTGCACACCGTCGCCACCTCTCTCTACGGCGCCAGCGAAATCACCGCCGACGTGAACATACGCCAGCGCTTCCGCGATTTGCATATCGAAGGCTTCGGCCATTTACCGGTTTGCATCGCCAAGACCCAATACTCCTTCTCGACCGACCCCAATCTCAAAGGCGCCCCTTCCGGCCACGCGGTTGCCATCCGCGAAGTCCGCCTTTCGGCCGGCGCCGAATTCGTCGTCGTCATCACCGGGGACATCATGACCATGCCCGGCCTGCCCAAAACCCCCGCCGCCAGCACCATCCGCCTGAACGAACGCGGCGAAGTGGAGGGGCTGTTTTAATCTGCCTATGGTTCTGTGCAGTCAATCGGGCGCGAAGCAATAGAACAATCCTGCACCGCCTGACGATTTGAGAGCGACTTGACTGCAGCCGCGCGAGCCATGGGCGGAGTTCCACGACTTCATGTGGCGCGTGTCCTTGAGGCCGATGCGATCGTGATGCCCGACGATCGCCGAGCCCTCGCCGTTTTTGCTCCAATTGCCGCAAGTCGTGTCACCGCCCGCGGTCGAGTACATGCCTTGCGGGTCTGAGCCGGTGAGAATGTCGTGCATGTTCACGCCGTCACCGCGCCCGCTCATCGCCTCGCCCTTTTCATTGAGCGCCGTTTGCTTATTGATATTGGCCGCTGGCCCGTGAAGGTCATCGACGCCCGTTGCCACCACAACGCCCTTGGCGTTTTGCCATGGCCTCTTGCCGATGCGCGTGCGCGCGTCGATGCCAGCCTCACCCATTGGCGCGGTCGTGCTCAAGTAAGAACCCAGCTGATCTTTGTGGAGCCGGCGGCCTTGGCGAGTGCCTCGCAGTGTGCTTCGGCGCCTTCCAGACCGCCCGGGTTTGCGCCGTCGCCTTTGCCGGCGCTGGTGATGAAGAACGAATTCTTCGCCGGGTCTGCCTGCACAGGCACCGTCAACGCAAGGCTTGCCAGTGCGGCGGTCATCCAGAGACGCAATCGGATCGCGTTCATGGTCGTAGCTCCCAACGCTATGGCGCAGTTGACTGCAAGGGAAACAATCCTGTCAAGACGTGCCTCCCTCTCTACGGCCGTCGCGCCGTGACGAACGAGGAACAGGCAATCCTCTATCCAAAGCCCGGCGGCTGACAGGGCTGGCCACACGAGGTCACAACATCGCAGCGCGCACTTGGGAAGGGAAATGTTCAGGCATTTTTGGTGAAGTAGTCTTTGATAAAACGCGTTGCAAACCTGGACTTCAAAACTCCGACCCTGATTTTTTGAAGTAGCGCATCCGAAACAGGTTCACCACGCTTAAATGTCCACCCTTCTACGCACTTCACCAGGTGGGCAGAAGGTTCGACGCGAGCAAAGCGATATTCGATTGCGCTTGGGACGGTTACAAAGGGATGTTCCCCGGCGCCAACCAGGCAAGCAGTATCGTGATGGACGCCGGGTTTCACCGACGAGAAGCACACCAACAATTGCGTGCCCTCGTGGCACGGATCCGTGATGATAGCAAAAAGGTGGTTTCCAGTAGGCCCCGACGGTATATGCAGGGTATCTTTTTTGGCTGGCAGATACGTCATTACGCACCTCCCGCAAACACCTCGTCGATCCTTCGCTTTTCCATGATGCGCTGCGCGAGCAGCTGACTGTCGCGCTTTCCAAGAAACTTGAATACGCGCTCGTACGGGATGCCCAGCGAAGAACCATCCGGGTCTTCCCATTCCGGACAATGCGCGTGAGTGTAGTCTCGAATTTGGTACTTCGTCATGTTGCCGAAGCTAGACCAAGTGCATGCCAGCACTTCCAGATCAGCCTCGCTGAGCTGGTCAAAGTCCACTTCGGAAAGCGCAGAGTTCGCCAATCCAACCGAGTAGTTGCTCCGGTCGGTGATGAATTTCTCCCACTCGCTGCGGTCATCCTGGCAGCCGTTGATGTAGGCAAAAGTAAGAGAGTCCACAGGGCCATGATCCATCGAAACGAGGCGGTCGAACAGCAGTGGGTAATCGTATTTCTCCATCGCCAAGCGATCCGCGAGGTAGATGAGCTTCACCAATTTGAGGACATTGATTTCCCCCCCCTCCGCTTTTGCGAAATAGGCTGCCACTTGCGCCGCTCGGCGAACGTTGAACCAGGCTTTCGTCATAAGCGTGTCTCTGAGGCGGTTACGGTTCGGTTTCGCACGGTGCGATCTTCTCACGAATGGGGAACCGGGGGACAGGCCTGCCCGCACCAATATTGAAGCAGTGTGACCTTCCAACCGATTAAGGCTTACCGCGAGAATGCGCCAAAAATGAGTCTGTCCCGGCCTGGATATGGTTTCAGTCCGCTTCTAGCAATGATTGGCGGCAGAGAGGAAGGCCGCCATTTTGAAATCAAACCGCGAACGGGCGTTAAGCGTGTGCAGCGGCGGCACAGGTTGAAAAGCGAAAAGGAATTCAGAGCCCCAATTCAAATGTCATCGAAAAAGTCCTCATCAAGTCGCTGCAATCGAAACGTCTCTTCAACCTGGCAACCGACGCCAAACCGTACCATGAGTTGTGCAAGAGTGAGGCCATCAATGAGCACTATTCGTTTGCTAAGTTGTTGACCGGTTTCTCTCGCGTCTTTCGAAAAATCAGACGTGGTGACGAAAACTCCTTTGCTCGCTTTGTGTCTGTCGAGACTTCCAAAAAAGTCCCGTATGGCGGCGGCGCCAATGTTGTTGCCATGAGCGTAACGCTTCGCTTGGATATAGACGCGGTCGAGACCCAGCGTGTCCTGGTCGATGACGCCGTCCACGCCGCCATCACCTGATCCTCCAATCGCGCGACCCGCATTTGCAACGGAACCGCCATAGCCCATTTGAGTGAGAAGGCGCACGATCAATCGCTCAAAAAACTCAGGCTTAGCGGCCAACACCCGGTCGATCAGCTCGGCTTTCAATTCGTCCTCGACCCGCTTGTGTGCCGTACGCAGCATGTCTTCGGGAGAGTCTTTCTCCGGCTCCGGGACTGAAAGCTGTTCATCCTCATGATCATCGCGTTGTTGCGAAAGCCTGGCGCGCTCTTTGAATGCTTGAAATTCCGGAAACTGAGACAGATAGTCGTTGTCGATTCGAGTCGCGCCGGAAGCCAGCGCCGTTCTACCTCGTTCAGAAAGCCGGAATACACCTCTTCGGACCGCCTCAATCAGCGCGGCTTGTTTAAGGTAGCTCTTGGCCCAGTGAACTCGATTCGCGAATACAGTCTGACGCCCGGATGGAAGTGGCGCGCGCCGTTCCTCATCCGTTAAGCCGAGTTCTTCAGAGAGGCGCTCCACGACGTCTGCGATTTGAACCTCTCCCTTTACCGCCGCACGCAATACAGGCAGCATGATGGATTGGTAGTCTGGAATGGTCATAAGAAGACTGCCTTTTGATCAACGGTTACCACTCCTGCGAAGCGCGGGTAGCGCGAAGCAGGGTGGCGGACAGAGAGAGATTCGAACTCTCGATACCCGTGAAGGTATACACGCGTTCCAGGCGTGCGCCTTAAACCACTCGGCCATCTGTCCATTGTCGCCATAGGGACAAGGCGCGGGACTATAGAGCGAGACTTTCTTGCCGCAAGGTGAAAGTGCAACATAAAAGTCGCGGAATACTGCCCCTGCTGACCATTCTGTCCTTGGGCATAAACCTTGAGCGCGCCCCCAAAGGTCGGCTAGCATCCCGCTCGAAGTGTGGGGGCACTAGAATTATGATTTTGTTCCGGTTCATTGCGTTGATTTTGATCGTCCTGGGGCTCATGTTTTTGGGCGCCGACGTGGTGACGATGCTCGAAAGCGGGAAAGAACCCGTCTTGCGGACGCTCGAAAATGTCTGGGGGCTGTTTACTGCGACCGGCGTTCAAAGCTTCAAATTCTGGTTTGCGGGACTGGTGCCCGCCCCCGTGAACGAAGCCTTGGCAGCCGTCTTGTCGCTGCCGGCCTTCGCCGTTCTCGGCGTCACCGGCGTATTTCTGGCCGTCGTCTTCCGCGAGCGCGACGAATTCGCCTGACCCCGTTATAAAGCGCCGAGTGAGCATCGCACTCGAAATCTTGGCGGTCAGTGCCGGTCAACCCGCCTCCTTGGGGCATTGGCAGGGCCAGCCCGTGCTCAGCGGCATTCGCAAAGTGCCGCTGTTGGGTGACACAGTGGACGTGCGCACCACCAACATCGCAGGCGACGGCCAGGCCGACATGACAGTCCACGGCGGCGCGGACAAAGCCGTCTACGCCTACCCGGCTGATCATTGGCCGTGGTGGAAAGCTGAAGCAAACTTCGACGCCGCGCCCGCTTCCTTCGGCGAAAACCTCACCGTGCACGGCGCAGACGAGCACGCCATCCGCATTGGCGATCAGTTCGCCTGGGGGCAGGTTGTCCTCGAGGTCAGCCAGCCCCGCGCCCCCTGTTTCAAATTCGCCATGTTCACTGGCCGCGAAGACCTGTCCGCCCGCATGACCGTCAGTACACGGACGGGATGGTATTTCCGCGTGTTGAAGCCAGGCGCCGCACCGCTGAAAGGCACGCTGGCGCGCCTCCACACCGGGGAAAACCAACCCTCGGTCCGCGAAGCCTTCATCGCCGTCTATCACCCGCGCGTGATGAGCGACGTGGCAGAAAAAGTCCTCGCCGCCCCGGCACTGTCGAGCGCGTGGCGAAGTGGTCTGCAGAAACGGCTGGCCGCAGCGCTCAACCTCTAAACATTTAGCTCAGCTCGCGTGCGTGTATCCAGCCGCCCGGTCTGCGGCAGGTCCTCGTCCTTCTGGAACGCCCACAGCGCCGCGCGTAATAGCTGATTGTAAATCCCGTCCATGACGCCCTGATAGTACCCAAGCCGCGTCAGCTTTTTCTGCGCTTCCAGAACGGCATTGTTCGACAGGTTTGCCGCACTCTCGTTCGGCTGTGGTTTGGGTTGCGGCTTGGCAGGCGTGGTGACGGGCGGTTGGTTCACCACCGGCGCGGATGTCGAAGACGCCGGCGCCACCTTCACCACCGCCTGCACCTTGCTCAACCACTCCAACCGGTCCGTCAGCCCGTTTGTCCCGCCGTTGATCCGTTTGGTCACGGCCGTGAAGTCGCCAACGTCGCAGGACGGATTGATTTTCTTCCAGGTCCAGAACGCGCACGCGATCCTGATCGCATTCTCTGGCTTGGCCGCTAGTTCCGGACTACCTTCCAAATCCAGCCCCGCGACTTTGCCGATCTCGCGATAGGTCTCTCGCCCCGTCAGCTGGATGTAACCCCGGCCGCGATATTTATAGCCGTCGCCCGGGTCGACATTGCCCATGCGCCCGCCGTAAACGAAGTTGGCGAGCTTTTCGGGGTCACGATCATATTTCTGCGCAATCGCCAGCGTCGGAAACCGGCTCGGCCAAATCTCCATCAACCGCGTCGCGGAATAGTTCAGGTTTTCCTCACGGTGCGTGAGCCCGTTCGACTCATGCCCCAGCTGCGCCAGAAAATACTGCAGCCGCGTCAGCCCCTGCAAAATGCCAGACTCTCTCAAAGCCTGCTCGCCGAAACTGATAAAGGCCTGAAGATCAGAATCGACAGCCTTGGGGAATATCGACGAAAGTTGAGCTTTGGTCAGCATGGGAAGTTCTCCTGCACCGATAGACGAATCAGTGATGCAGGGAATCCTACCACCCCGGAAGTGTTGAGTGGCCAACACCCACAGCAACCTGTAGTCTATGACCCGCCACAGAAGTGCCGGGAAGTGCCGGCAATGTGATCGCCGTCGCTCGCGCCACCAAACTCAAAGTCACTAAAGTCGCACGTATTTCCGAAACCCACACCGGTTTGCGATTCATCCGATGAGTGCCATTCAACGACGCGAGTTCATCTCTGCCTTTGCCGCAGCCCTTGCCTTGACGTCCGTCCTGCGATCGAAGGCGCTGGCATCGCCACCGCGCGATCTGACGCTTTGGGCACAAGACATTGCCGATCTCAATCGCGATCTCGCAGCCGGGAAAATCGCACTGACCGTTTGGCAGGATCGCATGGAAGCGCTCCACGCCGGGGTCGAATTCGGCGCCCTTCGCCGCTATCTCGATTTCGACCGGTTGACCGCCGCAATGCAGTTTCCATCCAGGCTCGCCGAAACCGCCGATCCGAAATTCCCCAGCACCATCAATACCGGCGGAATAGAACGGCCGTGGTTCATCCGCTTTTTTGGCATGAAGAAGGGCGGCGCGGTCATCCCCCACGTTCACAACAACATGGTCTCGGCCCATTTGGTGATTGATGGCGCATTCCACGCCCGCACCTTCGACCGCGTCAAGGACTTGTCCGATGCGGTTGTACTAAAACCCGTGCGCGATGAAATCATCAAGCCCGGCGCCAGCGTGACAATGTCCGACGACCGCGAGAATTCGCATTGGCTGATTGCACAAACGGACCGGTCGTTCACCTTCGACGTTGGCGTCGTTGAGCTCTCGAAAACAAGAACCTACGGCCTGCCCGCCAACAAATATTCGATGATCTTCGTCGACCCTACCGGTCCACAAGAAAGCGGTGGCACTATCACGTCGCCAGTGCGGACATTCGAACAAACCGTCGCAAAATTCGCGTCATAATCTGCGCGGCCTCAATTCTCATCCATCTTCAGCGCCGCGATGAAGGCCTCTTGCGGAATTTCCACGCTGCCGAACTCCCGCATCTTCTTCTTACCTTCTTTCTGCTTGTCCAGCAGTTTGCGCTTGCGTGAAATGTCGCCGCCATAGCACTTCGCCGTCACGTCCTTGCGCATGGCGCGGATGGTTTCGCGCGCGATCACCTTGCCGCCGATGGCGGCCTGGATCGGAATCTGGAACAGATGCTGCGGGATTAGATCCTTCAGCTTCTCGCACATCACCCGCCCGCGCATTTCCGCGCGCTGGCGGTTGACGATCATCGACAGCGCATCCACCGGTTCGGCGTTGACCAAAATCGACAACTTCACCAGATCACCTTCGCGGTAGTCATCGATGTGATAATCGAAACTGGCATAGCCGCGGCTCACTGACTTAAGCCGGTCATAAAAGTCGAACACCACTTCGTTCAGCGGCAGGGAATACTTCACCAGTGCCCGGTTTCCGGCATAGGTCAGGTCGATCTGCCGCCCGCGCCGGTCTTCGCACAGTTTCAAAACCGAACCCAGATACTCATCCGGCACCAGGATCGTGGCCGTGATCCACGGCTCCTCGATCTTTTCGATCCGCACCACATCGGGCATGTCCGCCGGATTGTGCAACTCGATCATGTCCCCATTCGTCATGTGAATATGATAGATCACCGAAGGCGCCGTCGTGATCAGGTTGAGATTGAACTCCCGCTCCAGCCGCTCTCGAATAATGTCCAGATGCAGCAAGCCCAGAAAGCCGCAACGCATGCCGAAACCCAGCGCCGCCGACGTTTCCATTTCATACGAGAAACTGGCGTCATTCAGAGCCAGCCTCTGAATGGCCTCGCGCAGTTCCTCGAACTCGGCCGCATCGACGGGGAACAATCCGCAGAACACGACCTGCTGCGCCTTCTTGAATCCCGGCAGCGGCGTCTCAGTCCCTTTGCGCTCATCCGTAATCGTGTCGCCGATCTTGGTGTCGGCGACCTGTTTGATGGCCGCCGTCAAAAACCCGATCTCGCCCGGACTGACCCGGTCGACCGCAACGCGCTTGGGCGTAAACATGCCGACGCGGTCGACTTCGTACACCGCATTCGCAGCCATCATCCTGATGCGCTGGCCTTTCTTGATCTCGCCATCGATGACGCGAAACAGCACCACGACACCAAGATAAGCGTCGTACCAACTGTCGACGAGGAGCGCCTTCAGGGGCTTTTCGAGCTCGCCTTTGGGCGGCGGCAGGCGCGTGACCACCGCTTCAAGCACGCCTTGAATGTTGAGGCCGGTTTTGGCCGAGATCAACACCGCCTCCGAAGCATCTATGCCGATCACGTCCTCGATCTGCTGACGAATGCGCTCAGGCTCGGCGGCGGGCAGGTCGATCTTGTTCAGGATAGGAACAATGTCGAGCCCCGCATCGATCGCCTGATACACATTAGCCAGCGTCTGCGCCTCAACGCCCTGACTAGCATCAACAACAAGCAGCGCCCCCTCGCAAGCCGCCAGACAGCGCGAAACCTCATAGCCGAAGTCCACATGTCCCGGCGTGTCCATGAGATTCAGAATGTAAGTCTTGCCGTCTTTGGCCGGATAGGTGAGGCGCACGGTTTGCGCCTTGATTGTGATGCCGCGCTCGCGCTCGATGTCCATCGAGTCGAGCACCTGGGCTTTCATGTCGCGCGCGTCGAGCGCGCCGCAAAACTCGATCAGGCGGTCGGCAAGCGTGGACTTGCCGTGGTCAATATGGGCAACGATCGAGAAGTTGCGAATGTGGCTGAGGTCGGTCATGGAGGGCGAGGAGATAGCCGCTCGCACCCGCCCTGTCGAGCGGCAAAATGCCTTGGATTTGAGAGCCTTGCGCGCCTAGTTATTGCGCCGCCGGTGACGCCTGACCACACGCCGGCGCCGGACTTTGCGAATGCGCCAGCGTTTGCGCGCGCCGCCCAAACCCTCGGCAATCGCAATTGAGCGTGACTTATGCCTAAAGCGCCGGACCCGGCCCCGGAATTTCCGGTCAGCGCCAACGAGCACCGACTCGTCCACGGTAACCGTCAAGGTCTCGCCCGCGCCGTCCGTACAATCGGCTTCGCCTGAGATGGCCGACATCTCGGTTTCACCGTCATCAGCGACATCGAAGATGAGCTCGGTGCCGCGAATGCCGATCGAGACGGCGGGTGTTTTGATCTGCACATTCGCTTTTGGCATGGCGCCGGAGAGGAACCTGAAAGCGCCTTTCGTCAGCGTCAGCACCTGCGAGCTATCGCTGCCTGCCGGACTGTAAACATACTTGTCGATCACGACCGTGGCGTTCTCGCCCAGTGTCAACTTCGATCCATCCGAGAACTTGATCACAAGCGCGCTCTCGTCGCCGGTCTCAACCACCTCGTTCAGATAAACCGCATCTTCGAACTCGATCTCCGTGCGCGGTTCGGGCTCCTGCGTCGACCAGCCATAGTTGACGATGTCTTCCACGTCGCCGATCCCGTCCTCGCCGGATTCGGCGAATGCCGGGAACGAACTGAGTGCTGCAAGTGCAGCGGTGGCGAGCAAAGCATCGCGGCGCGTCAACTTCATACTCGCAACTCCCTAGCCGACCGTGTAGACGACACCCCTATGAGTAAATCGAAAAAGCCCAACCAGTCAAAGGACCAATTGAAAGATCTCTGGCCGGGTCAGTCTGTGGAATTGTTGAAAGCCCTGCATATAGTAACCCGTGAAGGGGCGCTGAACGCCGATTCCCGCCGCAAACTGAAGCAGGTCCTTCATCTGGTACAAGTGTTACGCCCGTCACTGGATCGGCTTTTTGACGAGACCGCCGCTGTCCGCCTTGCCGACCTCGGTGCCGGAAAATCCTATTTGGGCTTTATCCTCTACGACCTAATTTTCGCCGCGAAGCCGGACGCTGCGGTGATTGCCATCGAAGCGCGCGGCCCATTGATGGAGGCCGCAGAAAACCTCGCGCGCTTCAGCGGCTTTGATCGCATGACCTTTGTCTCCGGAAACATCGGCGAGGTTTCTCTCGACGGTAAAGTCGACATGGTGACCGCCTTGCATGCCTGCGACACAGCCACCGACGACGCCATCAATTTTGCCTTGCGCCACAAAGCCCGGGTTGTTGCACTCGTCCCGTGCTGCCAGGCTGAAGTCTCGCGTCAACTCGAAGCTCAGAGCCACCACCCCCTGCACCAGCTCTGGCGCCATCCCATTCAGCGCCGTGAATTTGCCAGCAACCTGACCAACGTCATCCGCGCGCTCTACCTCGAAGCCAACGGCTACAAAGTCCGGGTAACAGAACTGGTGGGCATGGAACACTCGCTCAAGAACGAGCTGATCCTGGCCGAGCGCCACCAGATGTCGAACGCCCAGGCCCGCAGCGAACTGATCGCGCTTTTGGACAAGTTGCCAGCCAAGCCCGCACTCGTGGCGGATTTTCCGGCCGGTTAAGCGGTTGCTAATCTGCGCCGCCGCCCGTGTTTTCGATTTTTTACGATTTCTTGCCTATGTTCTTCGCGCATTCACTTTGACCGGCCATGCGCTTGAGGTTTAGGCTCAAGTGACGAGCGTCGAGGGGCCGATGACCGCCGAACTAGAAAAGCCAGCACTGGCCAAAGAAAAATTGACGGCCAAACCGCGCAAACCGGCACAAGCAGCCAAACCCGCGCCCCGCGGTTCCATCGAGGAAATAGTACAAGGACCATCCGGCAAGTCGATCGCTGCAGTCTTTGACTTTGATGGCACACTCATCGCGGGCTACTCCGCGCTCGACATGGCCCAGGCCCGCATCATGCGCGGTCAGGTTAGTGCCAGTGAATTTTTGGGCCTTGCAAATATTGCGGTGCGCGGGGCAGTGGGCGCAGCCAGTTTCAACGACTTGATCGCTTTCACCGCCGCCAATTGGAAAGGCCGCAACGAACGCGACTTGATGATCGAAGGCGAAAAACTCTTCAAAGCGCGCATCGTCGATCGTCTGTTTCCGGAAATGAAACGCCGCATCGACGCCCATCGCGCCAAAGGCCACACGCTGATCCTGGCCTCGTCGGCGACGCCATTTCAGGTCGAACCGCCCGCGCGTTATCTCGGCATCGACAATGTCTTGTGTACGCGCTTCGAAGTCGTCGATGGCCGCATGACCGGCAGACCGCTGGCAGCTCCACTCTGGGGTGAAGGCAAAGCCAACGCCGTCAAAACGCTCGCCAAGAAACTACGCCTCGATCTCACGCGCTCGTATTTCTATGCCGATGGCAACGAAGAAGTGCCGTTGATGAAGAGTGTCGGCAACCCGCGCCCCACCAATCCGCAATCGGGTTTGGAAGGCGTGGCGCGCGCTCACAACTGGCCGGTCTTGCGCTTCAACAGCCGGGGTAGGCCCAGCCTGGAAACCGTCGGGCGCACAGTGGCAGCACTCACTGCTGCAGGTCCCATCGCTACACTCGCCGCCGCCGCGGGTTTCTTGAACAACGATGTTCGCGCCGCCATGAACGTGATGACGCCCGCGTGGACGGATGTGCTTCACGCCTTCGCAGGTGTGAAAATCAACGTCGATGGCGAAGAGCACTTGTGGTCACATCGCCCGGCCGTCTTCATCTTCAATCACCGGACAAATTTTGACGCTTTGATCGTCGGAAAACTCGTCCGGGTCGATTTCAGCGGCGTCGCCAAGAAGGAACTTGAACGTCATCCCATCATGGGCCCCGCTGGCCGCCTGATGAAAGTGGCCTTCATCGACCGCTCCGACGCAAAAAAATCTGTCGAAGCCCTGAAGCAGGTCACCAGACTGACGCGCGAAGGCATCTCTATCGTCATCGCCCCCGAAGGCACCCGCGCCAAAACGCGCGAGGTCCTGCCCTTCAAGAAAGGCGCATTTCGCATCGCCATGACTGCAGGCATTCCGGTCGTTCCCATTGTCATTCGCAACGCCGATGACATCGGCAGCCGCGACGCCTTCTTCATGCGCCCCGGCACGATCGAAGTCACCGTCCTGCCGCCCATCTCCACCCACGATTGGACCCTCGACGACCTCGAAGACCGCATCGAAGCCGTCCGCGATCTCTACGTCGAAACACTGGAAGACTGGCCCGACGGCGGCCGCAAACTGCTGGGCTTGAAGAAAAAGCGTAGCTAGCTTTACTTTAAGGGTCGGCGCGAGTCCTGGGACCGCGGGCGTCCCGCCCGCAGTTGCGGCGCCGAAAGTAAGGGCGGGCGGGATGCCCGCGCTCCCAGGGCAAGTGCATTTGCCCTGTGATCGTGCAATGCCGCCGCTGCAAGAGTGCTACACAGATGCAACGGCTTCGCGCGCGCCTGGCGCTCAACTCTGACGGTGGGCAGCGCGAATGTCGGCGAATGTAACGCAGAGCTGCGTTGGGGCAACGCTCGCTGCCGGAATAACTGCTTTGCCTGACATGAACTGAGGGTTACCAGTGGCAGCAACTTCGAACGCTGCAGGCGAGTCGATGTCCACGATCAAGCTGTTCGCCCGCAAGGCGCGGGCGGCATTGCAGAGTTGCCTTACTACCCCTTCGCTTGCGAGCGAGTTGTTGCTCGCCGTATGAGTGACGTCACTCCATGACATGGCCAGAATCGAACAAGGCACGAATTCCAAACTACGAGGATCGACTGGCGGCCGCACCTGTAAAGCAATATTCTTGAAGATGTTCGTCAACATTTCGACTCGGTTTCCCAGAAGTGCCCGCGCCGTGCCTGGGGGAATGCGCACGAAACGCGGCGTCAAGTATTGCAATATTGATGCCGGTGTTTGACGCAAAACTTGCATATACTCTTTGGCGAACATTGGCTCGCAGAACGTCGCGAAGTTCAGCGAGAAAAGTATGGTCGCGCTTTGGCCTGCTTTGTGCAATTTGTAAGCGTCATTCAGCATTGCGTTGAACTGCGCAATGTCGTCCTGCATTCGCACAACGCCCGAGGCGTAGTATTCACGATCAGGTTTGCGGCGCAGCGTTGTTGGTGAATTGAGGCCATGAATCGAACCGACGACGCGTTCCAACTTTGCGTGCCAGAGCGGTGCGTACATAGACGGATAGCTTTGCAGGCTCTCCAGAGCATTGGAGGAGCGATGTGCAACGGGTGCAGGAACAGACGTCAGGCGCTGATCGACTTCAAGCTGAGCGAGCAATTCCCTGCAATCCACGGGTATTGCCTGGCACACAAGCTTTGGGTCGGCAAAGGCAGGGTCTCCAGACTGGAACTCATCAATTTTGTCCGTGATTCGCCTGGAATTGACGCGAACCTGCGTTGGGTTGCATTCGAAGAAGAAAATCGCGTAGCCGTTCCTTGTCTGGATAAAGAAATCGCTTGGGCCCAATTCGGCTCCAATCGCCTGGACAAAGTAGGAGTGAATGATGGATTTGTATTTCGGCCATTGCGCGCCCAAGCGTTTTTTGTAATCGTCGATGTTGATAAGGCGCATTTCTGTTGCGCCCAAGCGCGAGCCGGAGGCCAGCGCCAGCCTCAGTCGTTCCTTGCGCTCGGGCGTGAAAACAGTTTCCATCTTCGCTACGCAGCTGCCCGATCCGATTTCTTGTCAAAGATACTTTTGATTGTCGCGCTCAACAGTGCAATATCGACCGGCTTGGGGACATAACCATTGGCCCCAAATTCCAGGTAACGCTCCTCCATGCCCTTCATCGATTCTGCCGTCACCACGATGATGGGAATGTCCGCGTAGGACTTGCCGCACGTCCGGATGCGCTGGATCGCGATGTCGCCGTTCATTTCGGGCATATGAATGTCCATCAGAACAAGATCATAGTTTTCCTTTTCCAAAGCGTTGAGCGCCAGTTGGCCGGTGCCTACGATCCTGGAAGTCATGCCAAACATCTTCAGGATCTCGCGGATCAACACTTGATTGGCTTCGTGATCTTCGGCAACAAGAACGCGCAAACCCGGCATCAAGTGTTCCGGGCTTTCGTCCGTCACTGCGTTCGCTTTCGCGACCGCGGCCTTGTCGAAAGTCAGTGGTAGCTCGACCCAGAAAGTCGCACCTTTACCAACCGTGCTTTCAACCCCCATAGTGCCTTTCATCAGGGCGACGAGTTCCTTGGTGATGGCAAGGCCCAAGCCTGTACCGCCATGCTTTCGCGTGGATGTACCATCGACCTGGCGAAACCGATCGAAAATGATGGGAAGCTGATCTGCCGGGATGCCGGGTCCCGTGTCGCGCACGGCAAAGCGTGTGGTGCCGCCAGTGCCGGGGCCCACCTCGAGCGTGACTTCGCCTTGCTCGGTAAATTTGATCGCGTTACCAAGGAGGTTGACCATCATCTGAATGATACGTGGCGAATCGCCCTCGAATGTACCGTTTCTGACTTGAGCGAGTGTGTGACTTAACTTGAGCTCCTTCTGTACCGCCACGCCTTCGACGCGGTCCATGGCTTCTTGAACCATAGACTTCATGTCGATGCTGTCGATTGCGAGCGTCATCATACCGGATTCGATTTTCGACAGATCCAGAATGTCGTTGATGATGCTGAGAAGGGCGCGCGACGAGCTCAAGAGCATGTTGGCAAACCGGGTCTGCTTGTCGTCGAGGGGTGTTTTCAGCAACAACTGAGCCATCCCCATCACACCGTTCATGGGCGTGCGGATTTCATGGCTCATATTGGCAAGGAATTGAGATTTGAGCTTGTTTGCTGTGTCCGCCGCTATCTTTGCGTTCTCGAGGACCTGTCGTTCCGCCAAGTCCTTGCTCAAGTCCCGCAAGGTGACGGCGTAGACGGGCCCGTCGGCCGATGAGGTTTTGGAGATTGAGATTGTGGCTGGAAATTCCTCGCCATTCTTGCGAAGGGCGGTTACCGGCCCGCTCTCGCCCATCCACTTGGTGATGGCCGTTTCGTTGGCGAACGCTTCCGCGTGGTCGCGATGCTTCAAATGGAGCCGGCCCGGGATCAACGTTTCGACGCTCTTGCCGATGATGTCGCCGGGCTCATGGCCAAATACGTGTTTGGCGCCCTGGCTGAACGAAGTGATATTGAGGTGCTTGTCTGCGATGATTATGGATTCAGGCGACATGACCAAAATGCTTTCAAGCAACTCCTTGCCGCACTTCAGGTCCTTGGTCGCCGCTTCGATTTTCTTCTGGCTCTGAACTTGATCCTCTATGTCGGCGAGACTGCCGACCATCCGCGTAGCCCGGCCGTTTGCGTCCCAAACCGCTTGTGCCCTCGCGCGAAACCACCGGTAAGAGCCATCTTTACAGCGCATCCGGTGAACGATGTTGTAGGGTGTGTGGTGTATCAAATGCGCGCGCATCGCCGCTTGCACGCGCGAGGTTTCTTCCGGATGGAGCATCGGTACTAGCATTGCCATGCTCTCGATGCGGCGATCATCGGTTCCGTAGCCCATCAACTCGTGTGCGCGCAGAGATTGGACCATTATGTCCTTTGCGACCTCCCAGTCCCAAATCCCTTCATCCGTGCCGCGGACCGCAAGTTGGAAGCGCTCTTCGCTTTCGCGCAATGAGGTTGACAGGTCACGGAAACTGTTGATTGCCCTCGCCAACACGCCGATTTCATCGTTGCGTTTGATTAGTTGGCTTTCGAGTGCTTGAAGGTCACCGATGGCACTGGTCTTAACAAACACTGAAAGCTGCGAAATCGGTTTCGCAATTCTGTAAGTCACGAACCAAAATACAAACCCGGCAACCAGGATACTAAATCCTCCCAAGCCCATTTGCATACGTTCGACGAATTCAACTGCACCAGCTGCTTGTTCATTGGCACCACGGGAAACGCGCATTAGCTCCGCAGAAGCTGGTTCTAACGCCGTTGACAATGCCTTGGCACGATCAAACAATCGAGAATACGAATTGTTGGAATTCTGGGAGTTATTGGATGTACTCCCGATTATGGCTCGCGCCTCTCCAACCAACTCTTTGGCACGCGTCTCCAACAGCTTGGTATCCACCCGTGCTCCCGCCGCCAGGTTCAAGAAATGACTCAGTTGTGATGCCCTGAGGAGACTTCGGGCGTGCGCGTTGAAGTCGTCATTCATCCGTGCTTTGTCTGCGTCTTCAACGCTCAAAATTACATCGTGCAAAATCGCAACATTCATGCCCTCTATGACGTTCTGATTGGACAGGCTTGTCGAAATCGTTTGAACCTTGAGAATCTCCGAACCGATCTGGCGCACACTCCATAGTCCCGCACAGACAACAAGACCTGTGCTCACGGCTATGGCGCCCACCAATACGCCAAGTTTGGCCGAGAGTCTCGATGTGTTCATGCTGCACCTGTAGAAACGAATACACGAAGCAGCGATTTGCTCAATAATCCTGAAATGAAATGTGTTGCGGAATCGATTGGACATTTTGATGGGACAAGGATTTGGCTCGCTTTGCGGCGTAGAGAGTCGGCGAATGCCGCGAGGAGGTTATGGACGACATGCCATTTCACCACACGTTCTTTATGACGCAGTGAGCCAGTGTCCGGGCGTGACGATGATGTGGGCGAATGGGGCAGCTTCGGCACCTTCTTGAAAGTTCAAATCACACACTGCGAGACAGACGACGGCGTCACACAGGTTGGGAATTGCACTTGAACTGAATTGCAGCACCTACCCATTAGTAACACCCTCCTGTGAAAATTCCCTTTACAGGAAATTCAGCGCAGTCCCGTACTGGGACAGCGCATCTATCGTTGGCGGCGTCACCGGACATTTACATCTTCGAAACAGCATGCGCCTAAGCTCACCCGCTAGTTAATCACGGATGTGTTGATCTGAATGACTCAAAGTGGAAAAATTGTTATCGAAAAATCCGGCGGCGCGGTCGAACGGCCTGCTGCAGGTCCGAGCACAGCATTGAAGGGCAAGCGAATTCTTGTCGTCGATGACAACGCAATCAATCTCGATATAGCCTCGGAGACGTTGCTGTCGTCGGGTGCCGAGGTCGACATCGCGGCCGGCGGCGAAGAGGCGTTGAAATATCTCGAGAACACGAAGTACGATCTTGTCCTTCTCGACCTCACCATGCCCGGCATCGACGGTTTGACAGTAGGCCGTGCGATCCGGTCATCGCAGATCAACGGCGAGACGGTGGTGCTGTTGTTCACCGCATCCGATGCCGGCGATGCCAAGCGCGCGGTAAACGAAATCAACGCCCAAGGCATAGTGTCCAAGCCCGTCGATATCGACGATCTCCTGAAGAATGTATCGAAGTACGCCTAGACGATTGGCCGATGGCCGACGCAAATTTTTGGGCTTGAAGAAAAAGCGTAGCTAACTTCACTTTAAGGCATGGCACGAGCCCTGGGACCGCGGACGCCCCGCCCGCTCTTAACAGGGGTTCGACGAGTTCAGGAGACTTAAAGCCCTAACGCGCCCCTTCGCGGTCGCGTTCGGCGGCCAGCGCTTCGATCGTATCGATCCGGCGCATAATATCGCGCAGCGAGACCGCAAACGCCGTACGCCGCGCCGCCATGTTGTCAGTCATGTCGAGCAGTTTCTGATTGCGCGCCAGCTGCAATCCTGTTTGGAACAAGTGCTTCGATACCGACTCCGCACTTTGAATCCGTTTTTGCAGCATGTATTGCCGGCCGACATTGCCACATTCGGTCAGGAATTTGCGCTCATCGAAGTTTACGCCCGGATCGTGCGCGTCCAGCGTGTCCGCAACCACCACATAGGCTTCGAAGAATGAACGCAGCACACCCGGTGCAGCCATAGGCCGAAGCGCTTTGAGAAGGACCAAAACCTGATCGCGTCCGCCAGCCAACGCATCTCGCCACGCAGGCGCTTGCAGTTTCAGTTCAGCCTCGATGCCGGAGCGATACGCAGTCTTGTCCTTAAAAAAGAACTCGAACTTCAAAAGATCGCGCAGGCGCAGCGCCTCGTCCCAAAAAACGATCTCGCGTTCACCGGTTTGTTCACTGGCTTTGAGCAACGCCAGCTCAATGATCGCTGCATTGACAAAAAAGTGAATGACGGTGTTACGATAAAAAGCAGCTGCCAGATGCTGATCGGGGCCGATACTGTAAACCGTGTGCAGGCCGCCGCGGTGAATGGCAACGACATTGTGTCCCGCCAGCGCGTCCAGGATCCGCCGCACGGAATCAATGTCGGGCAGCCGCGCACTCGGCGCTATCGGCAAGCGCCGCCCGATCGCCGAAGACAGATAGGCTTCAAGTTCGTCAAAAATTTCCTCAAGCGTCAGCGCCCGCCCGCGATGCGAAAGCAAAACCAGCGCCGCAAGCGAGGTCCCGGTAATCGGCGTGACATCGTTGATACGGGATGAAACCTCAAACGCTACCTTCTGCACCTCAAGCGTTTCTTCATCGCCGTCTGACTTGCCCCCGTCAGGCGGCCCAAGCATCTCACGCAAGGACACGGGCTCGGCAATCCGGAAATAGATGCGCCCAAAAGGTTCGCGCTGCGCCCGGAAAAAGCGCACAAACCAGGCCAGGTTCTCGGCCTTTTTGGCCACACCTTTGGCCTCGGCGGCAAACTCGCTGACTTCGTGGAGCTGATCATAGGCGATCGAAATCGGCATCAGCATCAAGTCGTCGACACGGCCCTCGCGATAGGCAGCGACCAGATACGTCAGCAACCCCACTTTTGGCGGCAGCAATTTTCCGGTGCGTGAACGTCCACCCTCAATATACCACTCAAGACTGAACCGCTTTTCCGCCAGATAGCCCAGATACTCACGCAGCACGAACTTGTAGACTGGGTTGTTCCTGACATCGCGGCGGATAAAAACGCGCCCGGCCTTCCGCGCCACGGTGCCCATCGGCCAGAAGGCCATATTGATCCCGCCAAACGTGGTCGGTGTCGCCAGCCGGTTATCGGCAAAGGCAACCGACGTCACGGCCGAATCCAGATTGGACTTGTGACTTGGAAGAATAATTCCCGGCGCCCGCTCCAAGGCTTGGCGGGTCCGCTCGATCTGCGCTTGATCGTAGTCGATTTGCGTCCCATAGCCGCGCGAGAACAGCCCGCGCGCGAGTTGCATCATCAAGTCGATCGCATAGGGACTATGGGCAGTACGCAACTCATGCAGATAAAGCAGCGCCTCCTTCATCACCGAATGTTCGCTACGCTTCAGCTTCGCGGCCATCTCGCCAACGCCGTCGCGAAACCGCCGCGACGCCGCGATCTGTTCGCGCACCAGCTTCGGCAGTTTGTAACGCCGCCCGATCAGCCGGTATTCAGCGCGCTCAAGTGCCAGCCTCGCCTGACGCGTGACGAAATCGGCGAAGCCTTCAAGATCGCTCGCATCCGCATCGGCTGCGCGCTTGGCGCGTGCATTCAAATCTCCAATGCTGGCGGCTTGACCAGCGACAAGCCGGCACCGTTCAGGTTCGGTTTGAATGAGCCGTTGCTGCAGTTTTTCGCGCGGATGGCGAGGATCCCGGAACAACAACAAGTCGGAAATGCGGGCGCTGCGCTCACCCTTGTGTTCTTTTGGCAACCAGGCAATGCGAACCGGTGCCAGCATCACGCGGTCGTCCTGCAGAAACTGTTCCAATTGCGTTGCGAATGGGCGCACATCGTCGGATTTCACCGGCAGGCCAAGAAACGACACCTGATCCTCGGCCGTTCCTGCCGGCCGCGTTTGCGTGATCCAACGCTCGACCACCTGGCGCTCGGTGACCGTCCGGCAGTCAGTGAGGAACACAACGCGCGCCCCGGGTTCGGCCGGCCATTGAAGCAAAGGCACGCCTTGAATCTGGGTTGAAACACTATCGTTCATCCCGGATCGGACTCCCAACCGGCGCTGCGCCGCAACAGGCCGCGAAACGCGTCCTGCGCCGAACGGCCTTCGTTGATCACCCCATTCACCTCAGAGGCGATTGGCATTTCAACACCAAAAGTTTCACCCAACTGCAACACCGTCCGGCTGGACTTCACGCCTTCGGCCACCTGTCGCATGCCAGACAACACATCGGCGATCTTGCGGCCCTGACCCAGTTCAAATCCAACTGTCCGATTGCGGCTCTGCGGGCTGGTGCAAGTCGCAATCAGATCCCCCATGCCCGTCAAGCCTGCAAAAGTCTCGGCCCGTCCGCCCATCGCCACGCCCAGCCGCGTTATTTCTGCCAGCGCCCGCGTGATCACCGCCGAGCGCGTATTCTCTCCCGCGCCAAGCCCGTCACCCATGCCCGCAGCAATCGCCATAACATTTTTCAACGCCCCACCCAGTTCACAACCAACGACGTCGGTGTTCGTGTACGTGCGCAGCAGTCCGGACTTGAACACGCTCTGGAGTTCGCGCACGATCACTTCGTCTTCCATCGCAAGGACACTGGCAGCCGCATAGCCCGACATGATCTCTTTTGCCAAATTCGGGCCCGTGAGAACGCCGGCGGGGTGGCCGGGCAGTTCCTCTCCGATAATCTGGGTCATCCGAAGCCGTGTACCCTGTTCCAATCCCTTCGACAGACTGATGATCGGAACCCAGGCGCGAATGTGTTTCGCCACTTCCCGCGCCGTCTCTCGCATCGCCTGCGACGGAACACCCAGGACCACAACATCGGCGTCCCGCACGGCCTCTTCGATCGAGTGTGTCGCCCGCAGGCCCGTCGTCAGTTTCGCACCGGGCAGATAACGCTCGTTGGAGTGCAGGCGGTTTATTTCATCAACCGTCTCGGCAGCGCGCGCCCAGATGACCGCGGGCACATTCCGCGCCACCAGTGAGGCCACTGTTGTGCCCCATGACCCACCACCCAAAATTGCCGCTCGTAGTCTCATCGCCGTCAGTATTGGCGCGGTTCGCGCGCCGCCGCAAGAGAGAGTATGTTAACTCAACGCCTTGGCAAGAAACGGCAAACTCGTGTCCATCCGGTAGTCTACGGAAGAATGATTGTCGGTAAATTCCTCATAGGTGTGTGTCACATCCATGCCTTGCAGAAGCCGGTGCAAGCGCCGCGCCCCATAGAGCAGATTGTACTGATCAATATCGCCACAATCTATGTAGAGCGCCTTGAGTTTCTTCAATCCCGCGCCTCGCGTCTCAGCCATCACAACCGGATCCCAGGCCATGAAGTTGTTCCAGCGTTCAGGGATAATCTCGCACGTGTCGAGGTCGACGGGCAGCCGCACGCCCATATAGGCCGTGGGATCGGGGTCGTAGGTCGCGCACATCGCGAAGTTCATCAGCGTATGGATATCCTTGTCATTCGTCTTTTTCTTGCTGAAAAATTCGACGAGCCAGGATTTGATGTCGTTGTTGTGCGGCTTCAAGGCGCGCAGCATTGAGGGCATGTCCGGTAGATAGGCCCACTCGAACCCCATGTCACCAGAGTGACAGGCCGCACCACTCCAGAAATCCGGATAGAGCAGGGCGTGTGCGATCGCGCCGTATCCGCCCGAACTCTTTCCGAACAGTCCGCGCCGCCCCGTACCGCCGCAACCAAGCTGCTTCTCAACGAACGGCACCGCTTCCTGCAGAAGAAAGTCTGCCCACCGCCCCAAGGCAACACTATTGATATACTGATTGCCGCCAAGCTTCGTGAAGCAATCGGGAAACGCCACCACCACCGGCGCCATGCCCTCCGCAATCAAACGGTCAAGCCGCTCTGGCATGTTCTCACCAAAGCTTTTCCAGTTGGTGTGCGCAGGCCCGCCTGCCGTGAAACCGACAATGTCGACCAGCAACGGCAGCCCACGCCCGTCGTGACCGTGCGGAAAATAAACATCGATCATCCGCCGCGCAGGATCGCCCAGCATATTGCTCTGCAACACCTCGCTGTCGATCCAATGCCGTTGTATGGTTCCAGCAGGCGTCGCGTGATCACGTCTCATGTCGAGGGCTCCCTATCGAATCGATTTTGATTGGCCCGGACGATACGCGCGTTCCAGACGTTTGCGCAGGTCGGCTTCGTCGATGCAAGAAAATGACAAACGCCGCGATCAACAGCGCACGCAACCCGCCACAAATCGTTCCCCCAAATCGGTCCTTGCTGTTATCCCCCCAACACGAACGGTGCCCACAACGCCAGCGCGCCAAACAGCGCTCCCAAAACGCCAAGCCCCGCGCCAATATAGGCAAGCCATATGACCGAAGTCACGACCGCAGCCGAGGCCAGCAAAATCCCCAGCTGCAACGCCGAACTTGCCAGATCGTAGCTCCCATTGGCCGCTGCCGCTTCGTCGCGCGCCGCTTCGATGGTTTTGGCGCGTGCGGTCAATTCCTTCCGGCCTTCACCCGTGTCCGGTTCCGAGTCATAGCGCTCGGCGGTGGCCCGCCACTCGGCGATGGTCTTGTTGATTTCGTCGAGCTTGGCGCCAGACTCGATCCCGATCGCCGTTAGTTCCAAATCGCGCGCCTGCGTGCGCAACGTTGTCATACGAATCGTTTTGGCTTGGAAGAACGCCCAGGTGTTCGACGCCTCGATCGTGCCGCGCAGCGCGTCCGACGAAGCGTTCTGTCCGCCCGCCTCGGTGAAGGCCAACACACCTGCCAAAACGGCGATCAGAATGCCGATCCGCTTATTGCGCTCGTTGAACTCAAGTTCCAGGGCTTCGGCCATTTCCACTCCTTTTGCGATTCGCCAAAGCGCATTAAAGCGGCGATTAGTCTACCGTCGCAAGTGAACCCCGCTCACGAGCGTCTGGCTAATTCCCCGCACAGTCGACGCGATTTCCCGACCATGTGCATGGATCGACCGAAGGTTCGGGTTTTTGTGTTCCTGCGATGGCGCGAATTCCATCGCCGATCGTCCGCCAGGCTTCAACCTCTTGCTGGCGGGCTTGCGCGAGTTGATCCTTGCGGTCTTCCGTCAGCAGGCCTTCCGCATCCAGTGCCGCTTCCTGGTAAAGCCTGTTGGCATTGCCGAATGAGATTTTACGTTTCAACAGTTCCGCTGTCACCAAATCGTACTTGAGTCCAAGCCCCTTGCGCGTCGCCGACTGTGTCGGCCAATGATCCTTCGCGACCGCGTCGGTGCGGTCACGGCATTCGCGTTGATCGCGCGCCAGCACGCGAATGGCCTCAACGTCTTGAGCTGTCGGCACCTCGTCCAACGCCAGCATGTCGGGCGTAATCTCATCGAGGCTTACGATCGCCAATTTGCCTTTCAGCACCCCGACGGCAGGGTTTGAGCGCTTTTGCTCGCAGAACGATACAGCGCGAGTTTGATCCAGTTCGGCCACGTAATTGCGCACCACACCGCAGCCGCTAAGTCCGGCTACAAAAATAGCCGCCAATACGAACCGAATCCCCATTTTCCCCCGCAGATTGCCAACCCATTCCCCAGAAAGGGGAATGAAACGCCAAGTTGGACGCACAGGCAAGAACTCCTATGGATAAAGGCCAGAATGGTAGTGAAGGCTTTGAATTGTTTATCTTTTTTGCCAAGAGCTCAAGTGCCCTTGCGGCCGGCAGGGAATCACTTGAAGTTGGCGCTAACCAAATCCAGGGGACTGACACCATGAAGCTCTTGTCCACGCTTGCCGTATTTGCCGTCGCCGCAGTAGCAATCCCGGCCGCAGAACCGCCACCGGAAATGCAGGCCTCTCAGCTGCTGGGAGCGAACATAAAAGGACCAAACTGGATAGTAGCGCCAACCGTGCGCAGCGATGGCTTCGTGCGCCTCTACGGCGTCGAAACAACGTACGGAAAATTTCAGGTCAATGGCCAGCGCCGGATGGATGAACGGTTGCAGGAACTGCGGGCCCTCAGTGTTCTCGAACAAATGTCAGAGACTGAAACCTTTGTCGAAGCCCTGGCTGATGCCGGCATGGCACCGGTGAAGTTTGGCCGCGATCTCATTCTCGACCCGGTTGAAACTACGGGTAATCTGGTGTCGGGCATCGCAAATATGTTCGACAAGACCGTGTCGGAGGTCGAACACTCCGATGCCAGCCGCGACGGGTTTGTCGAAAGCATCACCGGCGTCAAGAAGGCGATGCGCGAACTCGCGTTCGAGCTCAAAGTCGATCCCTACACGGACTTCACGCCGCTGCGCGAAGGCCTCGTCGATATGGCGCGTATAATGGCGGCAGGCAACATTTCCATTTCGGCAGCGATATCCGCGATCCCCGGAGGCGCGGGCATCGCTGTATCCGCCTCATCGACCGCGTCCAACCTCGCCAATCCCATCCGAGACAAAAGCTCCGCCGAGATTGCCGAGCTCGTGACCCAAAAACTTAAAGCGCTGAAGGTGCCTGAAGATGTGATCGAATCTTTCATCGAAAACCAATCCTATTCCCCCGGAGACCTCTATGTGATTGCGCAGTCGCTGACGGCACTGGCAGCAAACAATAGCGAAGTGTTTATCCGCCGCGCCGCCGTCGTCGCCAGCGACGATGCCGCTAAATTTAATCGCTACCGCGCCGAACTTTTGGCCGCCAAGAGCGAGAGCATGGGCGGCCTCAAGGAATTCTACCTTGTCAACGAGTTCGCTCTCAATCGCGACAAGGCCGGCGGGTTGGTCGCGGCGTTCCCCTTCGACGGGCTGGCCTGGACCGACGCCGTCGAGCGCAGCGTCGGCGCCATTGGCAAGGAATTGGCAACGCGGGGCGAAACCAAACCGCCAGTATTCGCCACGACGGGCAAACTGACCCCGCGCGCTCAAGCAGAATTGAAAAAGCGCGGCTGGAAATTAGTGAGTTTGGACTAGTCCAGCGTTGGCCTCGCGACATTCATGTGACCAAGGTCACCTTCGCCCCCTCGCACGGGCGCGGCACTTCACTTATACTAACGTGTGATCGCCCTTTGGGGCGCAGTCAAACGCTTGGGAGGAATACGAAATGTTCAGAACAATCACACTTGGACTATTGGCAACCGTATTGACGGCGGCGCCGGCATTTGCGGGCCAAGTCTACGGAAACTATGGACAAGGCGGCTATCAGCAAAACAATGCGAACAACCAAAGCAGTTGCGACGCCGATGTCGCTGTGGGCACGGGTGTAGGCGCCATCGTCGGTGGCATCATCGGTAATCAATTCGGCAGGGGCAGCGGCAGAACGGCGGCCACCATCGGCGGCGTGATTTTGGGTGGCATCGCCGGCAACGCCATTGCCAAAGACGCCTGCAAAGACAAACGCCACGACGCCTATTACTACAACAACGCCTACTACGACAGCTTCAATGACCCCGACGAAGGCGAGCAGTACAACTGGAACAATCCGTACTCGAACAATCACGGCTATGTGCAGGCCGGTGAATATTACGAAGACGGCTATGAAGATCACTCCGGCCCCTGCCGCGAATTCACCCAGCAAGTCTACATCGACGGTCATCCCGAAACCGCGACGGGCTTGGCCTGCCGTCAATCAGACGGAACCTGGCGCATCGTTTCAGGGCAGTAGACGAGGGCCCCTCGCCCTTTTTTGCGAAAAGCAAAAAAGATCCTCTCCCGCAAGGGGGAGAGGAAGAGGAGATAGTTTTTTCGGCATCGCACTTCTTCCTCTCCCCTTGCGGGAGAGGATCTTTTTTCGGCCTTCCGAAAAAAGGGTGAGGGGTGACCGTCCCCCACTCACAGTCCCGCCTCCCGCCAAGCCCCAGTTGACGAAACGCCGCCTTCCCGCAGATCATGCCACGCATGAGCGCCCCGCCCAAAACCATCCTGACTGCGACGCCCGAGGAAGAGCGCGCGATCCGCGAGGCCGTACGCACGGCTGACCCCGGCACCTTGGGGCCGGGCATGTGCCTGGCGACGCCCGCCCACTGCGCAGGTGTCCTCGACCTCTTCGCCGACCCCGCCGTCTCCGATCCCATCTACGCATTGCCCCGTCCGTTCACGGCCCACTCAATCGCCGAATGGATCGAACACTGTGCCCAAGCCCGCGCAAACGGCGATTGCCTGCTGTTCCTGACCGTGGCCCCCGACGGCCAGGTCATGGGCTATTCGAAAATCTCAGTCTGGCCGGAAAGATCGTCGGCAGAACTGGGAGGCGCCTTGCGTGCCACGCTGCAAAACAGCGGCTCCGGCGGGGCAGGGGCCGCCCACACCATCGGCTGGATTTTCGACACGCTGCACGTGCGCCTCATCTGTTTGACGGCGGCCCTCGACAACATCCGCTCCCTCAAACTCATCGACCGCATGGGCTTCAAGCGCATGGGCGAACGCGACGCCGTCCGCGCCGATGGCACCATCCGCCGGTCTCAATACTGGGAGCTGACCCGCGAAGAATGGCGCGCCCTGGCCGCCAGCTCAGCCCGTCAATAGCGGCATGTGGCAACAGGTTATGGCGTCCCTGAGAAATTCGCGGCGAATTTCGGTTGCTTGGAATGTTTGGGGCACGATAAACTGTCACCGCATTCTTCTTAGTTCGATTACATCATGTCTGACCCAGTTTGATTATGGCGCACCATTGGGCAACTGCAACTGTTGAGCCTTTGCTGGCAACTCCAGTCTTGACTTCAACTTCGCAGCACGTACCGGGTTCGGGGTGCCGGGCTGCTGGGTGCCAGACTGGGTTATCGCTGCGAGGACACCAACGAGAATGCCGAGCCAGAATGTTGGCCCAAGCTTTGCGAATGATCCGAAAATATGAGGACCAATTCCGAGGGATGCCTTGAGCACATGAAGCACCACCGTGTTCAACCACACGGCGATGAGCGTGTATGCAATCACTTCCGGGATTGTGGTGACGAATGCGCTGGGCCAAGAAAAATGAACGGAGATATAAGCGATCGTGGCAGCAAGAACAGCGATGAAGAGAGCACCTGAAATCGCCAGAACTATGGCGGAGGCCGGTGCCATGTCTCCGCTCGCAAAGTACGAACGAACGTAAGTCAGTGCTTGGGGTGCTTCAAGGAGGGCAAGCGCAAGCAAAGCAAACGCGATCGAATGGATGAGTGCAAACAAAAGCGCCCAGCTAAACACGGTGGCGCGGACAACATTGAAAAACGAAGCAATGAAAAAGTATGCGAGGACGTAAAGCCATACGACGATTCCGATGGCCATATTCACGACCCTTCGTAGTGATTGCGGGGGTAGTAGTTGGTGGTGGATTCATCATATATGCGGTCACCCGCTCTAGCGTTCTTGTGTTGAAGACCGCTGGCGGGGATGTAGATGCACTGGTCACACGAGATAAGGCTTTTTTGAACGATGTGAAGACAGCGATCGAAGTGGCTGTCGCAAAGCGCGGGTGAGTTACGTATCGAGTGTTCGGCGTGGAAATATGTGGGAATATACCGACAAGTTATGGTTTCTCGGAGAGCTGCGGGGGACTCCCGTGATAACCGGCTCGCCCTGGTCGCCACCTCAGCCCGTCAATAAGCGCAACGCCTCCAGATATTTCTCCGACGTCTTGGCAACCACATCGCCCGGCAACCTTGGCGCAGGCGCTTTCTTGTTCCAGGGTTGGGCCTCCAGCCAGTCGCGCACGAATTGCTTGTCGAAGGAGAGTGGGCTGATTCCGGTGCGGTAGCCGGACACCGGCCAGAAGCGCGACGAATCCGGCGTCAATATTTCATCGATGAGATGGAGCTTGCCCGCGCCGTCGACGCCGAATTCGAACTTCGTGTCGGCGATGATGATGCCTTTGCTCAAAGCGAAGTCCGCCGCCTGGCGATAGAGGCTGATCGAAATCTCCCGCACCTGATGCGCGTAATCGGCGCCGATGATTTTGACCGCTTCGTCGAACGGGATGTTCTCGTCATGCGCGCCCGCAGGCGCTTTGGTGGCAGGCGTGAAAATTGGCTCCGGCAATTTTTGTGCTTGCGCCATGCCGCCGGGCAAACCTATGCCGCAGATCGTTCCTGACTGCTGATATTCTTTCCAGCCGGAGCCGGCCACATAGCCGCGAACCACGGCCTCGATCATCAGCGGCTTCAGTTTCTTCACCACCATGGCGCGGCCAGCGACTTGGGCGCGCTCGGCGGCGCTCACAACCGACGCGGGATCGATGCCGGTCAAGTGGTTGGCCACGACACGGGCAAGTCTGTCGAACCAGAACAACGACAGCGCCGTCAGCACCCGGCCCTTCTCCGGGATCGGATCGTCAAGGATCACATCGAAGGCCGACAGGCGATCTGTTTGGACGACAAGCAGTCTGTCGTCGCCCACGCCATAGATGTCGCGAACCTTGCCGCGGTGAAGGAAGGGCAGCGATTTGATCCCAGACTGCAGCATCGGCGGCATTACAGCATATTCCTGAAATGTGTGAGATCGAGCCAGGGATGGCGCACCGACAAATCAAGCACCAGGCTCGCCATGTTTGGGTTTGTTTGCGTGTGCAGCATCGACTTTGAGTGCACCCGGTAGCGGCACAGAACCTCGGGCACAAAATTGCAGTGCAAATCATGCTCGACGAACTTGCACCAGAAATCGTAGTCCTCGCAGCCGTCGACGACAAGCTGGTCGTAGCCGCCCACCTGTTGCCACGAAGCTTTCGACACCAGGGCCATCGCATCGACATAGTTGCGCGGCTTGAAGAGCTCGCGGTTCCAGAAATTGGCGTTGCCAAGGCCGGTGCGGTCGCCGAAATACTCAAGCTGCGTGTAGGCGCCGGCCGAACCTGCATCGGCCGACATCGCCTCCCCGCACCGCGCGATGGCGCGCGGGTAGAGCATATTGTCGGCATCCATCACGAACACGCGAGGGGCGCTGGCGTGGGCGAACGCGGTGTTGCGCACGGTCGAAAGCCCCATATTGGAGAGGTGTGAAATCAATTTGTGACCGCAAAACGCTTCGGCGTGCTTGTCCAACCATGCCTCGGCGACGGCGAGGCTGGCGTCGGCCGACGCATCGTCGACCACGATCAGCTCAAGGTTTGCTTGCGTTTGCGCCGCAAGCGAATCCAGGCACTCCGTCAGATAGCGCCCATAATTGTAAAGCGATACGATGACCGAAACGTCCGCCGGGCGCGGCGCCGCTTGGCTACGTACAATGTTCACGGGGACAGGAAAGAGCTTCATGGCGCGGCGCCCGCCTCAAGCAGAGTGAGCGCCGCCATCCGCGCCGTCGCCCGCGAGCAGAAATCCTGGAACGCACGCGCGCGAACTTCCTCGGCCTTGGCCTGTCCTTCCGGCGAACGGAGCAGCCACTCAACCAGATGCGGAATGTGGCGCGGCGCCTCCTCAAGATAGTGCACGCCGGCACGAAAAACCGGATGCGGAAAACTGGGCTCTGACACCACCAGCGTTTTTTGCCAGAACGCCTGCATCACGCGCCACCACTCGAAGAACGTATATTCGTCGCGATGCAGATTGAGCAGAATGCGGCTGCGCTGCAGCAACGCGGCGGTGACCTCGGGCGCGGCCATGGGATTGGAGCCCTGCTCGATCGGCTTGTTGGTCTTCAGGCAATAAATAAAACTGTTCAGCCCCGCGAACTTCGGCGCGTAACCAGCCAGCAGCTTCTCGCGCCGGCTCGTGGAAGTTCCCAGAAATAACAAGTCGATCGGACGGTCGGCGAGCTTCGGCGAACTGACATCGAAGTCGCGCACATGGCGCCCCAGACCGGCAAACGCGGAAAACTCGTCGACTTTTTGCTGCGGCCCAAACGCCGGATAGCGCGCCGTATAGCCGGGCTGCACCGTGACGGCCCGCACGCCGGCGCGGCGAAAGATTTCCGCGTTCTGCCCGTTGATCTCCGCCACCGCCCGCGCGCGCAACATGAAGACCAGCGAACGCGCAAACCACGGCGTTTGAATTTGCTCCGTCGAGATCAACACCGCTCGCGAAATGAACGCGTCTGTCCCAAAGCGCCGGCCTTCACCCAACAGGAAGAACTCCTGCGGCGCGATCACGATGTGGTGCGTGGCACCGGGGTTAGGATCGCCGTTCTCGTGGCAGATCGAGGCCGCAACGCCAGCATCTGCAAAGCCTGCACGCAGAATGCCTGCAATCTCACGCATAAAGAAATTGCCGCCGCGCATGACATAGATGACGGCGTGAAGGCCGGACGCGTCTTTGGGTTCTTTCGCCACCGGCTCGCTCGCCGCTTCGGTCAGCACCTGACGCCACAACCGCGCGATATTCTCAACGCTCGTGAAAGAGCGCCCCGCCTGAATCCCCACCCGCATGAAGTGGTGCAGCGGGTCCATACCCGACTTCGCCACATCGGGATAAGCAGCCAGATAGTACTCGCGATCAAACAGGCCGGTCTTGGTCAGGAAGTTGACGGCCGAACTGGCCAGCGCGTCGCCATCGCCGCGCAGCGCCCGCTGGTCGGGTGCATCTTTGGGAGCCGGTGAACGCTGAAACCAATTCAAGGCTGTGGCGCCCCTTTGTTAGAACGCAACGGCGATGTCCTTGAGTCGTGGCAAGGCCGCGTCCTTCGCAGACAGATGGGCATTTGCCGGGTCAACGGGCCATGTGATTCCCAGTGCTTCATCGGCCCAGTATATACCGCCGTCGGCGTCGGGTGCGTAAGGGGCATCGACTTTGTACTGCACAAGCGTGTTCGGCTCCAGCGTACAGAACCCATGGGCAAAACCCCTGGGCACGAAGAGCTGGCGGCCAGAGTCTGCGTCAAGCTCAAAGGCGGCATGCTGGCCAAAGGTCGGCGATGAGCAGCGCAGATCGACCGCCACGTCAAAGATGCGGCCCGCAAGAACGCTGACGAGCTTGGCCTGGGCGTGCGGGGGAATTTGGAAATGCAGGCCGCGGATCGTGCCGGCATGGATCGAAAGCGACTGATTGTCCTGGCAGAAAGCAACCGCAAGCGACTTGGCAGACCAGGTCTCGGCAAACCAGCCGCGGCTGTCCGGGAAGCGGCGCGGCGTGATAAGCTTGAGGTCGGGAATGTTCATGCGCGTTCTTTCAGCACCCGGGCGAGATAGGCGCCGTAGTCGGACTTGGCCAGGGCGCCGGCGCGGGCGGCAAGTTGGCTCTCGCTCATCCAGCCTTTGTCAAAAGCGATTTCTTCCAGACAGGCGATGTAAAGCCCCGTGCGCTGCTGGATCGTGCGCACGAACTCGCCCGCCTGAATGAGGCTGTCATGCGTACCAGCATCAAGCCAGGCATAGCCGCGGCTCAGGCGCTCGACGGCCAGTGCCCCTTGCCGCAAGTAGATGGCATTGACGTCGGTGATCTCCAGCTCACCGCGCGGCGAAGGCTTCAAAGTTCGGGCGATGTCGATGACGCTGTTGTCGTAGAAATAAAGCCCGATCACGGCCCAGTTTGACTTCGGCGCAGCGGGTTTTTCGACAATGGCAGTGGCTTGACCGGAGGCGTCGAACTCCACCACACCGTAGCGTTGCGGGTCGGGAACATGATAACCGAAGACCAACCCGCCGGACTTCAAGTCGGCGGCGCGGTGCATGGCGTTCTGCAGGCCGGTGCCGAAAAGGATGTTGTCGCCCAGGGCCAGCGCCACGCTATCCCCGCCAACATGGTCAGCGCCGATGATGAAGGCCTGCGCGAGGCCCTCCGGCTTGGGCTGCGGCGCATAGCTCAGATTGAGGCCCATCTCGGCGCCGTCGCCCAGCACGCGTTGAAAATTCGGCAGATCATGCGGCGTCGAAATGATCAGAATGTCGCGAATACCCGCCAGCATCAGCGTCGACAGCGGATAATAAATCATCGGCTTGTCGAACACCGGCAGCAATTGCTTGCTGACCGAAAGTGTCAGCGGATAAAGGCGCGTGCCGTACCCGCCGGCCAGGATAATGCCCTTCATGGATTGCGCTGCAGCATGCGGTTCAGTCCACCCTTCCAGTGTGGCAGTTCAACGCCGAAAATAGCTTTTGCCTTGCTGCAGTCCAGCACTGAATTGGCGGGGCGCGCGGCCGCCGTGGGATAGTCGCCCGTGGAGATGGCTTCAAGGCGCGGGCCGGGCCGCCCAGCGAAGATGGCCTGCGCGACCTCAAACCAGCTTGCCTCGCCAGCGCCAGCCAGGTGGTAAATGCCAGGCAGCGGGCGCGCCGTGATGGAGAGGATCGCCTCGGCCAGATCGTCGGCGAAGGTGGGACTGCCGCGCTGATCATCGACCACGCGCAACACGTCGCGCTCCGCCCCCAGGCGCAGCATGGTCTTGACGAAGTTGGTGCCATCAATGCCGTAAACCCAAGCGGTGCGCAGGATAACGGCGCCGGCCGCAGCCTGCTCGCCCTCGGCTTTGGAGCGGCCATAAACGCCCAGCGGTGCGACCGGATCGGTTTCGACATAGGCGCCACGCTTGCGGCCGTCAAAGACATAGTCGGTAGAGATATGGATCAGCGGCAGCCCGGTCCGCGCCAAATTGGCTACCCCGTCGCGATTGATGGCAAAGGCGCGCTCAACGTTGCTTTCGGCTTTGTCGACGGCGGTGTAGGCGGCGGCGTTGATGATGAGGTGGGCCTGCACCTTCGCCAACACTGTGCCGATGGCGATCGCATCGGTGATGTCGGCGGCCTGGCGGTCAAAGCCCGCAATGTCGAGGCCCAACCGGCTCCCAACCCGCAGCAGCGCCCGGCCGAGCTGACCGCCTGCCCCGAACACGGCAATCGTCATGACGCGCCTAGCCCCAAGCGCTCACCGCGATAGGCGCCCGATTGGATCGCCTTCCACCAATCCTGATTGTCCAGATACCAGCGCACTGTTTTCTCCAACCCGCTCTCAAAGCTCTCCCGCGGCCGCCAGCCCAGCTCGCGCTCGATCTTCGAGGCGTCGATGGCATAACGGAAATCGTGACCCGGCCGGTCGCTGACGTAGGTAATCAGGCGCTCGTATTTCTGCGCGCCCGGCACCAGACGATCAAGAATGCGGCAGAGTTCATGCACCACGTCGATGTTGCGCCGCTCGGCATTGCCGCCCAGAAGATAGGTCTCGCCCACACGCCCGCGCGTGGCCACCTCGATCAGGCCTCCCGCATGGTCATCGACATAGATCCAGTCGCGGATATTCTCCCCGCGCCCATAAACCGGCAGCGGCTTGCCCGCCAGCGCGTTGAGGATCATCAACGGGATCAGCTTCTCCGGAAACTGACAGGGCCCGTAATTATTCGAGCAGTTCGAAATAATAACCGGCAACCCGTAAGTCTCGCCCCAGGCGCGCACCAGATGGTCAGAGGAAGCCTTCGACGACGAATAGGGCGAGCGCGGCGCATAGGGCGTGGCCTCCGTGAACATGCCCGCCGGTCCAAGCGCACCAAACACCTCGTCGGTCGAAATATGGTGGAAGCGAAAACGGCTTTGCGCGGCCGCGTCCAGCCTGCGGAAATGCTCAAGCGCCGCGTCGAGCAGGCGATACGTCCCCACCACATTGGTGGTGATGAACGCCCCCGGCGCATCGATGGAACGGTCAACGTGGCTCTCCGCCGCCAGATGCATGACGATGTCGGGCGCGCAGTCGGCAAACGCCGCTCGCATCGCGTCGCCGTCACAGATGTCGGCCTGCATGAACGTGAAGTTCGGATGGCGCGCCACGGGCGCAAGCGACGCCAAATTGCCCGCATAGGTAAGCTTGTCGACGACCAGCACGTTGGCTGTGCCCGCATCGATCAGGCGCCGCACAACCGCCGAGCCGATAAAGCCCGCGCCGCCGGTGAGAAGGATGTTCATGTGGACATTGTTTTTGTTCAAGAATTCAACCGCAACTGTTCGCTGTTCGTAAGGTTACAAGTTTTTGCTGCTGTAGACTTACAAGTCAATAATGTGGGCAGAGCAGCGGCGGGAAACCCGAGTCCGGAGCATGGACAACAGGCCCAGAACGCTGGTGCCCTGCCGGTCTCACTCTGCCGCCTTAACCTTTTGGGGGCGGGCGGAGAGCGGGCACGAATGCACGCTGAAGTGGCAAGAGGCCAGAGAGCCGCGCCGCACAGGCAAATAAAATGCGGCACACTGCGAAAAGTGGCTTGCAGAATTTGTTTGTGAAAACTTGCGCTGGGAGCGGGCGCATGTGTATCGTTCGATTGACGATGGCCCCCCCAAGATTGGTGAAAAAGACATGCCCAGAGCTGGATACTTGATATTGCTCGCCCTGCTGCTGGCGGCGGCGGCAGCGGGAGTGTTGGTTTGGACGAAGTATTTGGAGATACCGGGAATGACACAGCCTGCGGCTCCAACAGTCGAGGTACCGTCACCCGAAACTGAAATCGATTGGACAAAGCAAATGAGCGAGTGGGCCACGAACGATGGTTTGGTATTGTCGTTCACCGACAAAGATACATCCGCTTGGTCAATCACCGACGGACACAAACTCGAAAGGTTTCGCGTCGCAGGTGGCACTCAGGTTTATGCAAGGCTCTCCAGTTCGGTCCCGTTGAATCCTGAAGATCGCTTGTCGGGATTGCAGGTGAAATTGCCTGTCGAGTGGGCTCAAAAGGTAAACGGCAAACGTTTTGAAATCGGCGTCGTCGCCCGTCAACCACAATCGAATGCAGCCACCGATTTTTCCTTTTTGTACGCCACGATGCAGGAAGGAAATAGCGGTTGGAGAACATATCAGTTGTCGCCGACTTTTGTGGCTTCGAAGTTCAATTTCGATGTACCACCTTTGCCAGGCGGATATCAAAATGCTCCGTTGGTGGTTATTCGCGCCGATTCAGCTGGCCAAGACAAGGCAATCGAGCTTGTCGGTGTTTATCTCAAGCCCCTGCCGTGAAATGCAGGGAATCTTCTTTCGCTTTTGACGTTGCCGCTGGCGCGAAACTGCCTCTGTTGTGCAGTTCGCCGCCTGCGGAACGCTCAGAGGGCTGCTACATCAAAACCTCATGGTTTTTGGCTGAGCCAATCTTGACCAGGCACAGTCGCTGGAACTGCAAACATGCGTAGTTTTATCGATCAAATGCGTGATAGGTTTCGTCGCACCGAGACGAGAAAGACCAAAGCCGCCGAAGACGCAGAAGCGCATGAAAATCGCCTTTGGCAATTCTTCCTGCAGACGGGTTTGTTGGCCATTGAATGGTACAAGGAAAATAATACCGACGTCGTTGGTGCCGGCGTGGATGTCGTTGAACACTTCAGGTCCTATGGCTGGCGTGAAGGGCGATGGCCCAATCCGTTCTTTGACCCAACGTGGTACTTGCAGAAAAATCCGGAAGTCGCCCACGCGGATCTGAACCCCATAATTCACTATTGGCTGTACGGAGAAAAAGAAAATAGAAAGCCGCATCCGCTGTTCGATCCAGGCTGGTATGGACAAGCCTATTCCCAACAGGCCGGCAACGCCAATTTACTCGCACACTATCTGCGCAACCGGGAGTCAAAGCGATTTTCACCAAACCCCTGGTTTGATATCGATTTCTATTTGAAGACCCAGCCGGACGTCGCAGCAGCCGATGTCGACCCTTTCACACATTTCATCACGACCGGATTCCGCGAAGGGCGCAACCCTCATCCGTCGTTCCACGTGCAATTTTATTTGCAACAATATATGTCGGGCGATCCGCGGGATCCCATCACCCACTACATGGAAATCGGGTTGCCGGCGGGCTATGCCACCGTCCCCAGTGAAACTGCAAACACTCAGGCATCCGAAATTCGGCGGTTTTCGCGCGCGAGTCCTGAATTCGAAGAGGTCAATCCAAATATCGCAAAAGGCCTTCCGCACCGCGCGAAGGTGCTCGCATACTATCTGCCGCAATTTCACACTTTCCCGGAAAACGACAAGTGGTGGGGCAAGGGGTTCACCGAATGGACCAACATTGGTCGCGGCACGCCACGGTTTTCGGGGCACTATCAACCTAGGGTGCCGCGCGATTTCGGATTTTACGATTTGAAAGATTCGCATGTGATGCCTCTGCAAATTGCAGCGGCAAAAGCGGCAGGTCTGTTTGGCTTCTGTTTCTATTACTACAACTTCAATGGCAAGCGCATCCTGGACCGGCCAATAGAAGATTTCCTGTCTCGCCAGGATCTCGATTTTCCGTTCTGTGTCATGTGGGCAAATGAAAACTGGACCAGGCGCTGGGACGGTGCGGAGTCGGAGCTTCTTATCAAGCAGGACTACAGCGATGACGACGCCGAGGCCTTGATCGACGATCTCGCGCGGCACTTCAAAGATCCGCGATACATTCGCGTTCAGGGGCGCCCGATACTCTTTCTCTATCGTGCTGATGTCATCCCGCAGCCCAAATCGTCGACTGAGCATTGGCGCCAGCTTTTTGCCTCCAGGCACGACGAGCAGCCGTGGATATTCATGGCGCAATCCTTCGGCAACAATGATCCGGGGGTTTTCGGCTTTGACGGTGCCATAGAGTTTCCGCCCCACAAAGTGGTCGTGAACGCAAACGTTGTAAATTCCGAATGCAAAGTGTTCGACAATAATTTCGCTGCACGGGTCTACCGGTACAAAGACATCGTCGACTCCGCGCTGGCCGAGCCCGCCCCAGCGTTTCCTTTGATCAAAACCGTGTTTCCAAGTTGGGACAACGACGCTCGCCGCCAGGGCCAGGGCATGTCGGTCACCGGGTCGTCCCCGAAGCTCTACATGGAATGGCTGGACGGAGCGATCAGGTTTGCCAACGCCAATCCGTTTTTTGGTGAAAGTTTTGTCTGCATCAACGCGTGGAACGAGTGGACCGAAGGGGCCTATTTGGAGCCCGACATTCACTACGGGGGCGCCTATCTAAACGCTACCGCCCGCGTGATTACTGGTCTTGGCCAAGAGTCCCCGCGCAAAAAAGTCGTTCTCGCAGGACACAATGCCTTTCCGGCCGGCGCACAGTTGTTGCTGCTCAACCTCGCAAAAACGCTTCGGCATCAGTTTGGCGTAGAAGTTTCGATTTTACTTTGCGGCGACGGGAAGATGGCGGACGACTACGCCGCCGTGGCTCCGACACTCATTGTTACGCAGAAATTGCCGATGGAAGAGGCGGTTCAACAAATCGCCCAAAGCGGTATTGATGGGGCGATTGTAAATTCCGTTGGCAGCGGCTCGGCAGCGGCGTATCTCAAGAATAAAAGCTTGAAGGTTGTCTCTCTGGTGCACGAAATGCCGCGCCTCATGAGCGAAAACCACCTCTTGGACTACGCACGGGAGCTTGCCAAAAACTCTGACGAAGTCATATTTCCATCGCCCATAGTGCGCGATGCATTTCTCGACTATGTGGGACCCGTCACTGGCACGTGCTCCATACGCCCACAAGGCGTCTACAGCCAATTGGAACGAGTTGCAGATGCGCGAGAGAAGTTGCTTCGCGACCTCCAATTACCTGATGGCGCGCGCATTGTTCTGAATGTGGGATATGGAGACTTGCGGAAGGGTATAGATATCTTTTGCTCGATTGCAAATTTGGTGGCCCGCACAAATCCAGATGTTTACTTCGTCTGGGCCGGCGACATTCACTTGCATTTGCGTAGTTGGATAGATGATCCAAAAGCCAATCCAAATGTTCGCTTTCTCGGTCACCGGCCGGATGTAGCCGCGCTGATGTCGGCGGCGGACGTATTCGCGCTGACGTCGCGTGAGGACCCTTATCCTTCTGTGGTGCTTGAGGCGCAATCACTTGGTGTACCGGTTGTCTGCTTTGAGAAAAGCGGGGGCGCGGCCGACCTCGTTTCCCTAAATGGATTCGGGGCCGTCGTGCCCTATGGCGACGCGGCGGCGTTTGCAAGCGCCGTGCATGAATGGTTGGGCAAAGAGTCCGATACCAAGATGGCGATGGGCTTGCAGATTGCCGAAGAGATGGACCGGTCGTCGGCATTCGACGACTACGCGTTCGATCTTGTGCAACGCATAATACCAGGACTTCGGCGTATTTCTGTCATAGTACCCAATTACAATTATGCGAAATATATAGAAGGCCGCTTGAGTTCCATCTTCAAGCAAAGTCATCCAATCTTCGAACTGATTTTGCTCGATGACTGCTCGACGGACGATAGCCTGGGCATTGCTACTGCATTCGCCGATTCTGAAAACCGCCGCATCGAAATTGTCAAAAACCAGTCGAACTCCGGCAGCCCATTTGCGCAATGGAAGTTGGGTTTGTCGCTCGCCCGTGGCGACCTTGTTTGGATTGCAGAAGCCGATGACTTGGCAGAGCCTAATTTTCTGTCCAAGATGGCGTCCGCCTTCCTGAACAGCGAAACGATTCTTGCCGCTTGCGACAGCAAGCCGATTGGCAGCGATGGTCAGGCGCTCGACTTGAGTTACAAGGCTTACTATTCGAAGGTACAACCCGGCGCCATGGCCGAAGATTTCGTCGCCCCGGCCCGCGAGTTTGCCTGCACCTATCTGGCTCAAAGGAACGTCTTGCTAAACGTTTCCGGCATTTTATGGAGAAAGGATGTTTTGTTAGCCGCGTTTCAGCGAACCGAGGCGTTGTTGTCTACTTTCTCGCTGGCCGGCGATTGGTTGCTCTACCTTGCTGCGTGCGAGTCGAGCGGCACCGTGGCTTACTTTTCGGCCGAAATGAATCTTCACCGCAGGCACGACGGCGGCGTTACAAGCCGCACCAAAGGCGAACTTCAGATTGACGAAGTCGCTCGGGTTCATGACTTTTTCCGTGACCGGTTCGGGGCCGACGCTGAATTCGAAGTGCAACAAAGGCAATACATCGACGAGCTTTGCGAGCAATTTAGAGTCCATATGCCATCGCAATTGGAAAGCGTCCGGTGACAATCGCCCGATATGCGCGTAAGTGACCAGTAAGCATCCGGATTCGGTTCGTACAAATCATCACACACTCGGACACAATGACGAAAAACCCTCTGGGCCAGCTTTTTCCCTCAAGGCAGTCGCACGCAGCGCCACTGGCTTGGCCAAACGAGCACGCGGATCGGGGATTCATAATCTGTTTTACCGGCCGCTGTGGTAGCACGGAGCTTGTCGATGTGCTTTGCCAGTCAAAACTTTGCGGACTGCCCGACGAATACTTCAACGAAGAATTCATTCCGCATCACAATCTTGAATGGCAGAGTCAAGACGTGTCGGAGTATATGCGCAATCTGGTTGTACACCGGTCGCTTGGACGAACATTTGGTTTCAAGATCGATGGCTTTCGTCACCGCAGGCTTTCCGAGATAGTCGATCCGAATCTCCATTTTCCAAAATCGGTGTTCAAATTTTTTTATCTGACCAGAAGGAACTTGTTGGAGCAGTCCTTTTCTTACGCAAGCGCGAAAGCCAGCGGCGTTTGGCATGTCCGGGACGTACCCGATGCCGTGGGCAACATAGACCCCGGTCACTTCGATATAACCGATCGCCAGTTATGGGAAGAGTTCGCGCTGATACTTGAACAGGAATTCTATTTCGAAAGATATTTCATCGAGACCGCCCTGAATGTTCAGCGCCTGGACTACGAGATGATGTGCGCGAGCAAAACTTCAGTCATTGCGGATGTGATGCTTGCATTGGGTTGTTCTGTGGATCAAGTGGGTGAAAGTCTGGCCGGCCTCAAGCAGAATTTTCGCAAGCTGCGGTATGACGGGCAAAAGGATCGCGCCATGATCGAGTTCCGTCATCGATACGCCAAGCACATTTCCTACTTGACCGCCCACCGTGGCCGCCTCCCTTTCGCATCCGTAAGAAATTATTTGTACTCGGAAATAGGAATAGACCTCTCCAAGCCGTAGTGCGATAGCGCTTGACACTGGTCACAAAGTTCTATATATGTTCCAATTAGCACCGCCGAGTTATGTCCAGATAACTCCACGGCTGCAGCTTGACATCGTGAACCCTCCGGCGTGGCCATTGCGTTCTGGTCCACCTAGTGAGCCCGTGCGAAAAATCATTGCGGGTGAGTGCCTGGAATTGCGCCCGCGGTGCGGCGGTGGCGGCGCAAAAATCCTGTCCTGTTTGTCTGTCCTATGTGGTGTCTCTCATCTCCGGGAAACGCCAAGGGACACAATGACTTAAGCACTGAACAGGACAAGTGAGACAGTGTTTTGGGACAGTATCCTATGTCCTGTTCGTCCTGAAATAAGTGGCTCGAAACCGCCGGTTTCACCGGAAAACAGGACAGGGTTCAAGCCAACAACGCCCTCAACCCCATCAAAGTCGCCTCCAAAGCCTGCGCTCGCGCCACAAACGCCTGCGCCCCCGCCCCCGCCTTCTGCGCCGCCTCCCGCATCGCCGTGTCCCCGTGCGCACGCTTCACCGCTTCGCGAAAAAGCTGGCCGTCGAACGGATCGATGCAAATGCCGCAGCCCAGCGCCTCCAGCGCCCGCGCCGTCGACCGCGCCTCGTAGTGCCGGGGATAGACAATATGCGGCCGCCCGCTGGCCAGCGCCGCATTCGAAAATCCGGTGCCACCATGCGAGAACACCAAGCTGGCCTGCGGCAGAACCTCCGCAAGGGCAGGGGCCTCGTCGTCAACGCGCACACCCCGGCTCCGCAGCACCGCCGCACGCGCGCCAGGCGAGCCGCGGAAATAGACGCGGGCTTGCGGCCCAATCTCCATCACGCTGTGGCTCAACGCATCGATCATGGCGAGCTCGGAGGTCGAATAGAAAAACACCTGTCGCGTCGCGGGCAGCGGCGTCAACGCAGGCGGCACCTCGATCGGGCCCAACACGGGCTCACGCCGCACGTGGCCGTAGGTGTCGAGCTCCGGATAGGAATAGATACCGCGAAAGGCGCCGCGAAACGCTTCGCAAATCGAAGTGGGCGCCGCGCGGTTAAGCTCAGCGAACGCCTCCTGAAGTGCACTCAGCACCGGCCCTTGCCGCCCGGGCTCGCCACGTCCGGGCTCATAGGCCGCAAACGTCTCGCCGTCCGCCGGTGGCACGACAAAGCCGTTCCCCACCAACGCCACCGGCACCCGCCCGAACGCCGCCAGTGCGGCTCCTGGCGCATGCTCGCACACAACCAGATCCGGTTTGACGTGATCGATGAGGACATCCCAGCCGGCAATCAGCGTGCGCGCCGTCTCCGCCGCCCCATAGCCATTGCCCGCCAGAATGTCGGCATAACTGTGGCTCAGCGCAGGCGGCAGGGCGGGATTGGGCCAAAACGGCGCCTGCAGAATAACGCCACCCGTCTCCTCAAGCGCCGCGCGCGCTCCCACCGTGTCGCGCAAAGCAAAGACCGGCCGCACCCCATAAGGCTGCAGTCCAAGCGCAATCGCTTTGAGAGGCGGCAGATGGCCAAGCCCCTCTCCAAGCTCCCAAGCCAGCAGAACTGTCTTCTTGTAAAACGGCAAAGCGCACCCGCCTCATCAGACGGTCGAGTCTATGGCCAAGCGCTGCTCAAAACAAATCCAGCTAACAGCCGCCGTATAATGCACAGAGCTTCTCTTGCTCCTGCTGCACCGCCTGGAACAATCCGAACAAAGCCGAGTCCGGGTCTTGTTTGCGATGGCGGTCCTTAAGGCTTGCCGGAGAGCCGAAGTAATACGTCAACCCGCCCATGATGCTCTGGTAGTCGTCATCGCCCCACACGCCGTCTGCATGGAAGGCAAGGCCCGGCAGAGCCGCAAAGCCCGGCTGCCATTCAAGCTTGCCGCGCCCAAACACCCGGTCTTCGTCGCCCAAAGCGCCGGCTGTGATCGCGACATTGTTGGTGACGTACCATTTCAGATCGAACGAGCCGATGACCTTGTCGCCCAGGGTTTGGCTGAACTGATAACCGGCCGTGCCCGATACGGTCAGCTGATTGAGATAGAATTCAAATTCGCCGCCCGTCCGAAACGCATCGACGTTGAAATCCGATCCTTCCGAATAGGCGCCAAAAACACCAACCAGATAGGATTCAGGATCGCGCGCAAACAAATGCGCCGCCGCACCGTAATAGTCTTGACCGTTGCTTGCCCCAGCGCCGCCTTCGACCTGAAGGCCGAACCGCTCTCCCAGCGGCGCTGTGAATGCCCCGTCAACCGTCCAGGTGTAGTCGTCAATGACTTCGCCGAACGACCCCTTCACTTTCAAATTGGACTCAGAAACCGCAGCTTCCTGCGAGTGTGCAGCCGTTGTCGTACCAAGCCCAAACAGCGCCGCGACCGTGATCGGCTTCCAATAGCGCCGCATCGCCAACCCTAGGCGCGCGCTCCAATTCATGATCGACAGCCGATCAACGGGAACCAGGCTCGCAGCCGGAAGTCCAAAACCAACCCGCACCGCCGGACACTCGGCGCTCGCGGTGGCGAAGGCGCTGCTAATGGCATCGAGAACGGCTTGCTGGATTGAGGCAAGATCCGACAACCGGACTTTATCGCCCGAAACCACGCGTTCTTTCTTGAGCGTCACATAGAACGTGCGCAGAAGCGGCGCATAATATAGACCATTGATGTGTTCGTTCAGCGAAGATCGCACGGCCCGGCTGGCATCGACCAAACCTTTTGCGCGCACCAAAGCACCGGTTGGATCGTAGACGATTTTCTGGCCGCCGAGTTTGGCGACGAAAGCTTCGAGACTGGTTGCAGAAAGCAGGTCCGCCGGCTTATGGAAGCGCACCCGGATGCGATACTCCGAGAACCCCACCAGCGCGTCGAGAATACTGGCTTTCAATCTCCGGCGCTCAGGTCCCGACGACGCGTGCACCGTAAGCAACGTCTGCGCGCTGCCCTCGGTCAACACGGCCGCGAAGATCGGCCCGGCAACCAGGCGCAGCGCTTCAACGATTTTGGTATCGCCCGGAGGCGGTGAAAAATGTCCCATCGAAGATCCCAGCTCGCTCCGCAGTGTTTTTTTCATTCGGGTGTAATCAAAATACAAAACTTGCAATAAGTCAATGTCCCATCGAAGATCCCAGCTCGCTCCGCAGTGTTTTTTTCATTCGGGAGCGCGGCGTAATCAAAATACAAAACTTGCAATAAGTCTTGGTTATCGAATCCTTTAGGAATCGTTTCCAAGTCACCTGTTACTGATTCGCTACAAATCAAGTAGAAATTACCGAAAAAAGTCACGAACGAAATTAAAACCAGCCACCGCAACACAGTGAAAATCTGGTTGGCGCTCGTTGGAGAATACGCAGTTTTCTGAAGCAATACCTCGCAGAGAAAAGCCAAATTCTCCGGAGAAACTCTTCAAGGTCGTGAGTGAAATCAAATTTGAGAGCACCCCAAAAAGGAGAGCAAATTATGCAAGCTTCCCAAGCAGGCGAGCTCTGATTTTCATTGACAACCATGAATAATTTACTCGTTCACCCGAATCACTCAGGCGTGCAAATTGCCACTCAGAGTATGAGTTGCCCCCACCTCAAACTTTCTGCTTGCATCGTGTTAAGCGCCAAATGAAATAGGCGTCTGTTGCAGGAAATCCTCACTGGGCCTTTGGCGTTGAAGTAAGATGCCGGAAAGGAGCTCCGACAAGAACACTCATGAACTTGATCGACCGCCGCAAAAACAGCCGCGCCGTCCGCAGCCCGCGCGGCACCCAACTCAGCGCCAAATCGTGGCTAACCGAAGCGCCTTTGCGCATGCTGATGAACAATCTCGATCCGGACGTGGCGGAAAACCCTGACGAACTCGTTGTCTATGGCGGCATTGGCCGCGCCGCGCGCGACTGGGCCTCGTTCGATGCGATCGTGGCCGCGCTGCGCAAACTCGAAAGCGACGAAACGCTACTCGTCCAATCCGGCAAGCCCGTCGGCGTCTTCCGCACCCACGCCGATGCACCGCGCGTTCTGATCGCCAACTCAAACCTCGTGCCGCATTGGGCAAACTGGGCCCATTTCAACGAACTCGATCGCAAGGGCCTGATGATGTACGGCCAGATGACGGCGGGATCGTGGATCTATATCGGCAGCCAGGGCATCGTTCAGGGCACGTTTGAGACCTTCGTCGAAGCCGGCCGGAAGCATTTTGGCGGCGACCTCTCCGGCAAATGGATTTTGACCGCAGGTCTGGGCGGCATGGGCGGCGCCCAAGCCTTGGCGGCGACAATGGCAGGCGCTTCGATCCTCGCCGTCGAGTGCCGCCAAAGCAGCATCGAAAAACGCCTGCAGACGAAATATCTGGACACTTCGACCGCATCGCTCGACGAAGCGCTGTCGCTCATCAAAAAATCCTGCTCCGAAAAAAAGCCGCTCTCTGTAGGCCTGCTCGGCAACGCCGCTGACATCTATCCTGAACTCGTCAAACGCGGCGCCAAGCCCGATCTCGTCACCGATCAGACCTCCGCGCACGATGTCCTCAACGGCTATTGTCCAAAAGACTGGACCGTCGATGAATGGCAAGGCCGCATCCAATCCGACCCCAAAGGCGTCGAGCGCGCTGCCCGCGCCTCGATTAAGGAACATGTCGAGGCGATGCTCACCTTTGCCAAGCGCGGTATCCCAACCTTCGACTACGGCAATAACATCCGCCAAGTCGCAAAGGACGAGGGCGTCGCCAACGCGTTCGACTTCCCCGGCTTCGTGCCCGCCTATATCCGCCCGCTGTTCTGTCGCGGCGTCGGACCCTTCCGCTGGGTAGCACTGTCGGGAGATCCCGAAGATATCGCCAAGACCGATGCAAAAGTGCGCGAACTGATCCCCCACGATCGCCACCTGCACAACTGGCTCGACATGGCGGCCCAACACATCAAGTTTCAGGGCTTGCCTGCGCGCATCTGCTGGGTCGGTCTCGGCGACCGCCATCGCCTGGGGCTCGCCTTCAACGACATGGTGGCCTCTGGCGAACTCAAAGCCCCCATCGTCATCGGCCGCGATCATCTGGACTCAGGCTCCGTCGCCAGTCCCAACCGTGAAACCGAAGCGATGAAGGACGGCTCGGACGCGGTTTCCGATTGGCCGATGCTGAATGCGCTCCTCAATTGCGCCAGCGGCGCCACCTGGGTCTCGCTCCATCATGGCGGCGGGGTAGGGATGGGCTTCTCCCAGCACGCCGGCATGGTCGTCGTCTGCGACGGCACGAAGGACGCGGCGCGCCGCATCGAACGCGTCCTCTGGAACGACCCCGCCACCGGCGTCATGCGCCACGCCGACGCCGGCTACGAAAACGCGATCGCTTGTGCGAAGGAATACAAGTTGGACTTACCCATGCTAGGAAGCACGCCATGACCCGGGAGCGCGGGCTTTCAGCCCGCTCTGCCTTTTTCTGCAGAACATCCAATAAGAAAGAGCGGGCAGGATGCCCGCGCTCCCGGGTATGAAACTCACCCCCGGCCACGCAGACCTCACCACGCTCCGCCGCATCGCGCGTGAAAAACAGCCCTTCGATCTCGATCCCGCCTGCAGGGCCGGCATCGACGCCTCGCGCAAAATCGTCGAGAACGTTCTTACCAAGGACCAACCAGTTTACGGCATCAACACCGGCTTCGGGAAGCTTGCCAACCAGCGCATTGCCAAGGACAAACTCGACGAACTTCAACGAAATCTCGTGCTCAGCCACGCGACCGGCACCGGCGAAAACCTCGGAGATAAGACCGTGCGTCTCATTCTGACGCTCAAAATCCTGGGCCTCGCTCGCGGCTACTCCGGCGTGCGCTGGATTGTGATCGAACGCCTGAAGAAGTTCCTCGACTATGATCTCTTGCCTCAAATCCCGGCCAAGGGATCCGTCGGCGCCTCTGGCGACCTCGCGCCGCTCGCTCATCTCGCTTGCGCATTGATCGGCGTCGGCCGTGTCAAATATCGCGGCTACGAAATGGATGCCGGTGACGCGCTGCAACGTTCGGGCTTTGAACCGCTGACGCTCGAAGCGAAAGAAGGTCTCGCCCTTATCAACGGCACGCAAGTCTCGACCGCCCTCGCGCTACAGGGTTTGTTCGCAACCGAAAACGTCTTCGCCGCAGGCCTCGTTTCGGGCGCGCTGACGACCGACGCCATCCTGGGTTCCGATACGCCTTTCGATCCGCGCATCCATTTGGTACGCGGCCAACGCGGCCAAGTCGACGCCGCCGCCGCGTTGAAATCGCTGATGATGGGCAGTCAAATCCGGCTGAGTCACGCGCACGGCGACGACCGCGTCCAGGATCCGTACTCCATCCGCTGCCAACCACAGGTGATGGGCGCCTGCCTCGATGCGCTTCGTCACGCGGCGACAATCCTTGAAATCGAAGCCAACGCGGTCACCGACAACCCGCTCGTCTTCGCGAAGGAGGGAGACATCCTCTCCGGCGGCAACTTCCACGCCGAGCCGGTAGCTCTCGCAGCCGATCACTTGGCGCTCGCGCTTGCCGAAACTGGCGCACTGGCCGAGCGCCGCATCGCATTGTTGATCGACGAGAACTTGACGGCAGGGCTCCCTGCATTTTTGGTCAGAGACGGCGGCCTCAACTCCGGCTTCATGATCGCCCACGTCACGGCAGCGGCCCTTGCATCCGAAAACAAATCGCTTGCCCATCCGGCAAGCGTCGACTCGCTGCCGACCTCTGCCAACCAGGAAGATCACGTCTCGATGGCCACCTTCGCCGCCCGCCGCCTCTCCGACATGCACGCCAATACCTGCGGCATCATCGCGATCGAACTCCTCGCGGCGGCCCAGGGCATCGAGTTCCGCCGTCCGTTGAGATCATCAACAATCCTCGAAACAGAACTGGC